>SNRY01000234.1_pt1 | contig 20485 bp, 16 predicted proteins | sample 4693421 | NCBI WGS metagenome assembly SNRY01 (sample SAMN11003215, study PRJNA524138) | termite gut metagenome | isolation source: Bacteroidetes bacterial symbionts from single cell of protist host amplifed... | host: Streblomastix strix ... | reverse complement strand
CCGGTACCGACTCATTAACTACTTTTGCCTCTACTCAATCAAGCTCGCCCCGCCCGGATAAACTGCTTATCAGGCAAATATATCCGCAAAACGAAAGAGATTTGAACGAGAATGCTCCTTTAATTAGAGATGGCTTTAGCAATCCGATATTCTGGGATAAAGATTAATTAGTAACTCCATTAGAAAAAGATAAGAAATGAAAAAGTATTTATTATTTGCAGTTATTGCACTTGCTTCCATAGGACTTGCCTCTTGCTTAGATGAGGATCCCCCCTTTGTGGATGATGGCAATCCGGGTATTGTAGAACTCGACCTTTCGGCTCGTACTAGCGCTACTCCTTTTGCTTTCCGCAACGTACCGCGCGGTGATGCTGCAGTGGTAGATGTATCCGCTATCGTCAATTATACAGGCGTACACGGAACCCCTGCTGATGTACAGGTTACATTGGATATTGATAATGATGCTGTTGTTACGTATGCAACCTCACAAAGAGTAACCCTTCCCGTTGTGCCCTCGTACGAACTGCCTGCTTCTACCACGGTAACGATTCCCAAAGGTCAGAAGTATGCCACCTTTACGGTTAAGGTACCCACTGCCGGCTTAGATTCAAAGATAACCTACGGTATTGGCATTAAGATTGTAAGCTCTACAGGTGGTACAATCAGTGGCAACTATTCCACAGGTGTTTATCGCTTAACGCCTTAAACCGTTTAACTATACACACCTATCATCCCCGCCCGAACGATTCTTTTTAGGATAATTCGGGCGGAATTTTACGTATTACTTTACATTTAATCAACCCGTAGTGCATTTATATAATAGAAAGAATTTGGGCGTGCCCCCGTCTTGGGGTACAAGGAGCTGAGTGGGGTAAGGTCGGGGGTCGGGCTATCCGCTACAATGCTTTTTTGTTCGTACCCTCACAAAAAAACATTTTCGCTTCTATCCCTCACGCACCATGCGGACTTCGCTACTAACAAAGCAAAACAACTTCCTTGATTAGGAGGGTAGCATACCGGAATTATTGACGGTGCATACTGGAATATTGACGGTGCATACTGGAGTATTGACGGTGCATACTGGAACTATGAACCGTTCTTACGGAAGTTATAAAGGCGGCATATTCTAGTATGTCCGGTTTTAGAAGCATTTTTTTTATAAATACACTACGGGTTTAATTTACACTATAAGCAAATGAAAACAAGATCAATTACAACAGTAGTAGGCTTATGCCTTTTCCTCTCGGCAACTGCACAAACGCGCCTGCCCGACGAAGTTGCCTACAAAATCAAAAGTGAGGCATTTACAAGCCCGAAAATTGAAGAACTTTCGCAGTGGCTCACCGACTTCTTGGGTCCCCGGCTGGCTGCCTCAAAGAACGGACAAAGGGCTGAAGCTTTAGTAAAAAACAAAATGACGGAATATGGACTAAACAATGCGCGTCAGGAATTTGCCGTAAACTTCTCAAAAGGAGGCTGGGATAACAAAAAGAACTATGTTGCCATGACAGCCCCCTACTATACAAGCTTTGCAAACACCCCCAAAGCCTGGTCGGGCAGTACCAACGGATTAGTAAGCGGCGAGGTGGTTTACCTCAATGTAGAAAAAGAGGAAGACTTGGCTCAATACAAGGGCAAGCTGGCTGGGAAGATAGTACTTCTGCCCGTAGCTCAAACCTATACGATTAATTTCGAACCTCTTGCCTCAAGGCTCACCGATGCGCGATTGGAAGAACTGGCTCGCGACCCTCGCCCCTCTGCAGGTATCGCCCGCCCGCGAGCATTGCCTGCTACCCTCACTTTGAGAGCGAAACTTAACGATTTTATTCAGGCAGAAAAACCGCTTGCAACCCTAGCTGGAGACGGCACTTTTAATGTCCCGGGCTCAAGGGGGGTTACTTACAAAGCCGGCGATCCCGAACCTGTTCCCGAAATTGCCCTTCCTATTGAAGACCACGGCAGGATGGTACGCCTCGTACAGAAGAACATCCCTGTAAAGTTGGAGTTAGAGATAAAAAATCGGTTCACCCCCGGAGATACCATCATCAATAATGTAATAGCTGAAATCCCGGGTACCGATCCGAAGCTGAAGAATGAGATTGTACTGATAGGAGGGCACTTAGATTCCTGGCATGGCGGAACAGGGGGAGCCGACAACGGCTCAGCTTGCATCGTTATGCTTGAAGCTATGCGCATCATTAAGAATCTGGGTATCTCGCCCCGCCGTACCATCCGCATAGCTCTGTGGGGAGGCGAAGAGCAGGGTCTTTATGGTTCCAGGGGATACGCTCAGAATCTGCTGTACGATCGCAATACCAATAAGGCGTTACCCGGATATGACAATTTTGTTGTGTACCTCAACATGGACAACGGCTCCGGTCGCTTCCGTGGCATCTATTTAGAAGAGAACGATATGGCAGTACCATTCTTTAAAACTTGGATGGAGCCTTTCATATCCTTAGGCTTTACTACCTTGAGCCTGCGGCGCACCGGTTCTACCGATCATGTTTCATTCAATACCATAGGTTTACCAGCCTACCAGTTCATACAAGACCCGCTGGAGTATGGTCGTACCTATCACACCCTGATGGATACCTACGAACGCCTATCGCTGGAAGACCTGCGCATCAACGCCGCAATGATAGCCTGGTTCGCCCTGAATGCCGCCCAGGATAATGCACGTATTCCCGTGAAACCCGGCGTTTTAGAGAAATTGAAGGATACCCCACAAATGCGGTTCTAGATTATCATTTCCATGCTAAAGCATTCACGAAGGATACCCAAATTATGCCGTTGTCGGATGCTGCTGGATCGTGTATTCGCAGGTAAGTTTTAACGTTTGGCATGGGCTATAATCGTATCGTTTTTAGAGTAAAATTGCATTCCGGTCTGTACTTGCACGGTTTTATCTAGAATCGAGAAGGTTGGTAACTTATTGAATATTATAAAACGACAAAAGCCCTGTTCTTTGTGGACAGGGCTTTTTGGGGGTATAGTGGTGCCACCAGGAATCGAACCGGGGACACAAGGATTTTCAGTCCTTTGCTCTACCAACTGAGCTATGGCACCTTATTCGTTTTTCGCGTGCAAATATAATGTATCTTTTTCAATACACCAACTTAACAAAGAAAAAAGTTGCCAAAAAGAATTAGAACTATCCGTAGAGCAAAATCTTCTATGTTGTAATTCAATAGAGTTTATACTGATTAGTTTATTAAGCGAGCAGATAATCTAAAATTATGCAATCCACAAGCAAATTCAAATACCAAATCATCAAAAAATAATTTGTGGCAAGGGTAGCGTTCTTTGAGAATATGGAAAATTTTCACCCGCCCAATAGCATGTTCTACTTTCACCTTAAAAGAGCTAATCTCCTTGTTCTGTTGCTTTTGAGCCAGGTATAAATCTCTCCCTCCCAGTTTGAGTGTCGGCATTTTAATGATTACGTTTTCAGGTGTATACCCTAAAAATCCTGCATCTTGCCACAGAGGAATCCCTTTAGGAAAGAGAAGATTCTCCCTGTCGCAAATCTTTTTGTCGTGTACTTTGCCTTCGTTCAGTTTGACTTATCCACACAATACGCTAATCGATATAATGTCTAATATCTACAATAAAGTCCGTCCGCATGCAAGTTGCAACATGCTCACTCCAATGGAAGCAGAACTGCACAGGGGAAAACTAAAAAAAAGATGGCGAAAAAGAAAACACGAACAAAAAGAAATAAAAACAGTATGTCCAAAGAGTTGAGATGGGAGAGTGGAAAATGGAAAGCTCTCTCATTCGCCTAATGTTTTTTCTTATTTCAGTTGCATTTACTATTTGAACTTACCTACCCGTACATTTAATATTCAAATAATGCCGAAATTAAAAAAAAAACCTAATTTTGCACTTCTATTATAAATTAACGTATTAAATTCGTGTAATGAGCACTTTAGAATTGAGCGAACAAGAAGTCATTCGGCGTAATAGTTTAAACGAACTTTGTGTGGCAGGAATCAATCCCTATCCGGCAGCAGAGTATGTAACGAATGCTTTTTCTACAGATATAAAAGAAGAATTTAAGGACGATGAGATACCTCCGCGGCAAGTGTCGGTAGCGGGACGCATTATGAGTCGCCGCATCATGGGCAAAGCCTCTTTCATGGAGTTGCAAGACTCCAAAGGGCGCATACAAGTTTATATTACGCGCGACGACATCTGCCCCGATGAAAATAAAGATTTATATACGAACGTTTTTAAGCGTTTGCTTGATTTGGGTGATTACATCGGTATCGAAGGCTTTGTGTTCAGAACCCAAATGGGGGAAATCAGTGTTCATGCACAAAAGTTAACGGTATTGGCTAAATCCGTTCGCCCACTTCCTATCGTAAAATACAAAGACGGAGTAGCTTATGATTCTTTTGACGACCCTGAACTCCGTTATCGCCAACGCTATGTGGATTTGGTAGTAAACGATGGTATCAAGGATATTTTCACGAAACGTACCAAGATATATACTTCCATGCGCGAGTATTTCAACTCGAAAGGATATACGGAAGTGGAAACTCCTATTCTACAAGCCATTCCGGGAGGAGCAGCCGCGCGCCCATTCATCACCCACCACAATGCGCTGGACATCCCGTTGTACCTCCGCGTTGCCGACGAGCTATATTTGAAACGCTTGATTGTAGGCGGATTTGAAGGGGTGTATGAATTTTCAAAAAACTTCCGTAACGAAGGGATGGATAGAGCGCACAACCCTGAGTTTACTTGCATGGAGATATACGTTGCCTACAAAGATTACAATTGGATGATGACTTTCACCGAAAACATGATTGAAAAAATCTGCTTGGACGTGAACGGGACGACAGAAGTGCAGATAGGCGATCGCATTATCAACTTCAAAGCCCCCTACAAGCGTGTAACTATGCTGGATTCTATCAAAGAATTTACGGGATACGATCTTACTGGAAAAAGTGAAGGTGAAATACGCCAAATATGCCGGAAGCTGAATATGGAAATAAACGACACAATGGGCAAAGGCAAACTCATTGACGAGATATTTGGCGAATGTTGCGAAGGCAACTACATACAACCTACCTTTATTATTGATTACCCCATTGAAATGTCTCCCCTCACCAAGCGACACCGCAGCAACCCGGAACTTACCGAACGCTTTGAACTCATGGTTAACGGGAAAGAACTTTGCAATGCATATTCCGAATTGAATGACCCGATAGACCAATTGGAACGCTTCCAAGATCAACTCCGCCTAAGTGAAAAGGGAGACGACGAGGCAATGTTTATTGACATGGATTTTGTTCGTGCATTAGAGTATGGCATGCCGCCCACTTCCGGTATGGGTATCGGAATGGACCGCCTCGTAATGTTGCTCACGGGGCAAACGGCTATTCAAGAAGTGCTTTTCTTCCCACAAATGCGTCCGGAAAAGACAGTAAAAAAAGACCCCATCGCCAAGTACCTCGAATTGGGAATTGCCGAAGAATGGATTCCTGCCATTCAAAAAGCCGGCTATGCTTTGGTAGAAGACCTGAAAGACGTAAAACCTCAAAAACTACATCAAGACATTTGCGGCATCAACAAGAAATACAAATTGGAATTGACCGCTCCTTCAGTAGAAGATGTTGCCGGATGGATAAAAAGATTAAATCCTTAATTTCAAGCTATGAAATTAACTGATAAAATAGCGATAATAGGGGGAGGTAGTTGGGCTACAGCTGTTGCCAAGATGGTTTTGGCTCAAGAGGGGAAGATAAATTGGTATATGCGGCGGGACGACCGTATAGCGGATTTCAAACGGCTGGGGCATAATCCGTCTTATTTGACGGGGGTGAAGTTTGACCTTAAACGAATTCATTTCGATTCCAATATTAATGAAATAGTGAGGGATTCGGATATACTTATCTTCGTTACGCCATCGCCTTATTTAAAATCTCACTTAAAAAAGCTTAAAGTCAAATTGATCGGTAAGTTTATTATAACCTCTATTAAAGGAATTGTTCCTGACGAGAATCTTATTGTATCGGAATATTTTGCGAAATTCTATGGAGTTCTGCCTGAAAACATTGCAGTATTAGGAGGTCCTTGCCATGCCGAAGAAGTGGCATTGGAACGCCTTTCTTATCTTACGGTAGCTTGTCCCGACAGGGAAAAAGCATATATCTGCGCTCGCAGGTTGGGCGGGAGTTACATCAAAACATCTGTTAGCGACGATGTGGTAGGCATTGAATACAGTTCCGTATTGAAGAATGTATATGCCATTGCTGCAGGTATTTGTAGCGGTTTGAAGTATGGAGATAATTTTCAAGCCGTACTATTGTCAAATGCTGTTCAAGAGATGAACCGCTTTCTGAATACGGTACATCCCTTGGATCGGAATATAAATGAATCTGTTTATTTGGGCGATTTGTTGGTTACGGCTTATTCTAATTTCAGTCGCAACCGTACTTTCGGCACAATGGTTGGGAAAGGTTACTCCGTTAAAAGCGCACAAATAGAAATGGAAATGATAGCCGAAGGATACTATGGCACGAAATGTATCAAAGAGATAAACAAACATTATCGTGTCAATATGCCAATATTGGATGCTATGTACAACATCTTGTACGAACGCATCTCGCCAACAATAGAGATAAAGCTGTTGACGGATTCGTTTAAATGAGGTATGAGGTAGGTAGAATGGTGTTCCATGAGATAAAATTTTGAGGGTTGAGAATAACAAGGTATATCTCTATTAATTTAGACATAATTATGATAAGTATAAACATTGAAAAGACATTTGGATTTATTTCCAAAGAAAGTATTTCGGCTTATGCAGCCAAAACCAAAGCTGCACGAGAAGCATTAGAAAATGGGACAGGTAAGGGTAACGATTTCTTAGGTTGGTTGCATCTACCATCTTCCATTAGTAAGGAACATTTAGCTGACTTAAAAGCTACTGCAAAAACGCTGAGAGATAATTGTGACGTAGTAATCGTGGCAGGTATCGGAGGAAGTTATTTGGGAGCACGCGCCGTAATCGAATCCCTTTCAAACAGTTTTATTGGATTGCAGGAAAAGAAGAACGACCCTGTTATTATCTATGCAGGGCATAACATAAGCGAGGATTATTTATATGAACTGACTACTTTCTTGAAAAATAAAAAATTCGGCGTTATTAATATCTCCAAGTCAGGAACAACGACCGAAACGGCTTTAGCTTTTCGCCTGTTGAAGAAACAATGCGAAGACCAACGCGGAAAAGAAACGGCACGCAAAGTCATTGTTGCCATTACTGATGCCAAGAAAGGAGCTGCTCGCGTTACAGCAGATAAAGAAGGGTATAAATCGTTTATTATCCCCGACAATGTAGGTGGACGTTTCTCTGTTCTTACTCCGGTAGGTTTATTGCCTATTGCTGTCGCAGGGTTTGATATTGAAAAACTTGTGGAGGGTGCACGCGAAATAGAAACGGCTTCCGGTGTTAACGTTCCTTTTGAAAAGAATCTTGCTGCGATATATGCCGCCACTCGCAACGAACTATATAAGCAGGGTAAGAAGATAGAAATCCTTGTAAATTTCAACCCTAAATTCCATTATGTAAGTGAATGGTGGAAGCAACTTTATGGGGAATCCGAAGGTAAGGAAAACAAAGGTATCTTCCCAGCTTCGGTGGACTTCTCAACAGATTTACATTCTATGGGACAATGGATACAAGAAGGCGAAAGAAGCATATACGAAACTGTTCTTTCTGTTGAAAAGACAAACCACATCCTTACCGTTCCTTCTGATGAAGCAAATCTCGACGGACTGAACTTCTTAGCCGGTAAACGGGTAGATGAAGTAAACAAAATGGCGGAACTCGGTACACAATTAGCCCACGTGGATGGTGGCGTACCCAACATACGCATCGTCATTCCTGAACTCAACGAGTATAATATCGGACAATTACTGTACTTCTTTGAAATCGGTTGCGGTATTAGTGGCTATCTGTTAGGTGTCAATCCGTTTGACCAACCGGGCGTGGAAGCATACAAAAAGAATATGTTTGCATTACTCAACAAGCCGGGGTATGAATCAGAATCGAAAGCAATACAAGCAAGAATTTAAAGCCTTTTCCGCTTATATATCATGGCATCAAAACCCACTATTCCCAAAGGAACACGTGACTTCTCGCCGGTCGAAATGGCGAAACGCAATTATATATTCAATACCATTCGTGACGTATATCATCTGCATGGTTTCCAACAGATAGAAACTCCTGCTATGGAAATGCTTTCTACTCTGATGGGGAAGTATGGAGAAGAAGGAGATAAACTGCTATTTAAGATACAGAACTCCGGTGATTATTTTTCGGAGTTGACAGATGAAGAACTGTTAAGCCGTAATGCTACGAAACTGGCTCCCAAGTTTTGCGAAAAAGGATTGCGCTATGACCTCACTGTTCCTTTTGCTCGCTATGTGGTGATGCATCGTGATGAGATAGTTTTCCCATTCAAGCGGTATCAGATTCAACCGGTATGGCGTGCCGACCGTCCGCAAAAGGGACGTTACCGCGAATTTTATCAATGTGATGCCGATGTAGTGGGAAGTGATTCTCTGTTGAACGAAGTAGAACTGATACAAATCATTGATACGGTATTTCGCCGTCTGGGTATCCGCGTATGTATTAAAATAAACAACCGTAAGATACTGTCCGGAGTAGCCGAAATCATAGGCGAAGCTGATAAGATAACCGACATTACGGTAGCCATTGATAAGTTAGACAAAATAGGGCTGGAGAATGTAAACCAAGAATTGGCAGACAAAGGTATTAGTGCCGAGAACATTGCCAAACTGCAACCCGTCATCCAACTTAGTGGAACAAATACCGGTAAGCTGGATGCACTCGAGCAGATATTAGTTGCAAGTGAAATCGGTTTAAAAGGGATAGAGGAATGTAAGTTTATTCTTTCTATGCTTGAAAATCTTGATTTAATGAATGAAATAGAACTTGACCTCACTTTGGCTCGCGGGTTAAACTATTACACCGGTGCTATTTTTGAAGTAAAAGCCCTTGATGTACAAATAGGAAGTATCACCGGTGGAGGCAGATATGATAACTTGACGGGCGTATTCGGTATGCCGGGTATTTCGGGAGTGGGCATATCCTTTGGAGCAGACCGTATATTTGATGTTCTCAATCAATTAAACCTTTATCCCAAAGAAGCGGTAAACGGAACAAAGCTCCTTTTCATTAATCTCGGAGAGAAAGAAATGATTTATTCCCTCCCTATACTTTCCAAAGTACGGGCGGCGGGTATAAGCGCAGAGATATTCTCCGATGCTGCAAAGGTGAAGAAACAAATGAGCTATGCTAATACCAAGAATATTCCTTTTGTGGTTATTATAGGCGAAGACACAAGGTGTATCTGGTAAAAAGCTCCTTTCTATAGGTGACGGATATATTTCCCGTATTTTGGTAACTCATGGTTCGGGACACATGCTTCATGTACGCTACAATAACGGATATACTGCTATTTACCGTCACTTGTCGGGGTTCGTATCCCCCATAAAGGAACGGGTGGACAATTATCAGTATGAAAATGAAACATGGGAAGTATCCATTACGCCCGATTCCACAGAGTATCCCCTTCATGCAGGACAACAAATAGCCTGGAGTGGGAATACGGGTTATTCTTTCGGTCCTCACCTGCACATGGATTTATTTGAAACAGAAAGTGGCGATTATGTGGATGCCTTGCCTTTCTATAAGCATTTGATAAAAGATACCCGTGCACCCGCCATCCAAAGTATTATGTTCTTTCCGCAAGCAGGTAAAGGAGTGGTAAATGGAAAAGAAAAACGTCAAACATTTACGCCCGGACAGATGAAACCCATAGAAGCCTGGGGATTAATCGGTGCCGGTATCAAGGCTTATGATTATATGGACGGAGCGAATAACCGCTGTGGAGTGCATACCGTATCCCTGTCAGTGGACGATAAAGAAGTATTTCGCAGTGTCGTTGATCATTTCTCTGCCAACGAAAGCCGGATGATATATTCATGGACGTACAACACATACATGAAATCCTTTATCGAACCGGGCAATAAATTGCGTATGCTCCAAGCCTTCAATGACCAAAACGGATTGATAGCCATTGACGAGGAACGTGATTATCGGTTTAAGTATGAATTAAAAGATTTATACGGCAATACCTCCCGGTATCAGTTTATAGTACGAGGCAAACCTCAATCCATTGCACAACCGGATTATACCGGTAAATATTATTTGAACCGGGACAAAGTGAACTCCATAAGTGAGCCGGGGCTGGAATTGCATATTCCCAAAGAATCCTTGTATGACAATGTATTGTTGAATTATAACGTCCGGATAGATTCCGAGTCCATTGCCAATACTTACCAACTGAACGATGAGCCGATACCGATGCAAACTTATGGTGATTTGTACATCGGAGTTCGGAACAAAACAGTAGCAGATACCACTAAATATTACATAGCCGGCGTAGGAAAAAACGGAAAGACTACTTCTCTCGGCGGAAAGTACGCAAACGGTTTTGTGCAAACACGTGTGCGTGAATTGGGTACTTTCACGGTAAAAGTCGATACCGTCCCTCCGCAAATTACGGCAGTAACCCCCGAACGATGGAGAAGCACAGGCAAAATAATCTTCAAAATAACGGAGAAGGAAACCGACATCGCTTCATACCGCGGCACTGTTGACGGTAAATACGTGCCTTTCGGTTGGGAGATTATGACAAACCGGATCATCTACCAAGTGAGTCCCCTCAAAGTAAAAAAGGGAGTGAAACATACGGTAGAACTCGTTGTAACGGATGAATGCGGGAATAAAGGGACAATTACTATAGATACAATCCTCTGATTATTTTTTCCAAAAGCTCTTCAATCGTATAGACTGAAACAGGCTGGTGGTTGGGCTGGTGAATTCTTATGTCGTTGCCGGTAACCTCTATGCAAAGATTAGATTCTGCGTGGAGTGAGGGCATAATGCCATTCCTTAATAATGCTTTTCTGACCATGGCGTATTTCTGACCATGCCCTCGCAGTTTTACTTGCCTGTTATATTCATTTTCGATACGGAAAAGACCTGTTTCTTGATCAAATATGATGTCTTTGTGGGCAAAGAAACTACTCAGACTTCCGTTTATAGACAGGTCTTCGGGAGTGCCTATTCTGATGTCGCTTTGCTTATCCATTAACCATATTTTATCCGCTATCTGCAAAGCCAATTCTAAATCATGGGTGGACATGAAAATAGTTTTGTTTGTTTTGCGAGATAATTGATGCAATAGTTGCATGATCTCTACTTTGCTTGGAAAGTCAAGAAATGCGGTTGGTTCATCTAAGAATACAATGGGAGTTTCTTGCGCCAAAGCCTTTGCTATCATTGCTTTCTGACGTTCGCCGTCGCTTAACGTATGAATCATACGCAGGGATAGATTCTCTATCTTTACCAATGATATGGCACTATCCACGATTTTCTCATCGTTTTTGTCCAGCCTTCCCCAAAAGCCGGTATAGGGGTTGCGCCCTAAACCGATAAGCTCGCGAACAGTCATATTTCTCACATCGAATTTATCAGTCAATACGACACTGACTAAAGTTGCCAATTCTTTCTCTTTATATTCTCCGATTTCATGGTTTTGGATATAAATGTTACCGGATAATGGGGGCTGGAAAGCCGATAGCGTTCTTAAAAGCGTTGATTTACCAATCCCATTTGCGCCCAACAGACAAGTTAACTCTCCGCTGAATATGGAAGCATTCATATTTTCAGCCACAATTTTCTTATTCCTTTTGGAAGAATATCCTATTGTGAGATTCTTTATATCAATAGTTTTTTCTCTGGTTGGTACTTTATTCATTTATTTCGTGTCAGCAGATGTTCCCTATCGAGTTTCCTCAAGCACAAATGTATGTGTTTAAATTTAACAGAGAATAAATCCAAGTGCAATTTTTATGTTTAAGTAGCTACCTGTCAATAAAGCAAATTATCAATTATATAACCCGTAGTGCATTTATATAATAGAAAGAATTTGGGCGTGCCCCCCGTCTTGGGGTTCAACAAGTTGAGCGGGGTCAGGGCGGGGGGCGGGCTATCCGCTACAATCTTTTTTGTTCGCACACTCACAAAAAAGGATTTTCGCTCATATCCCTCACGCACCATGCGGAATTCGCTACTAACACGGCAAAGCTCACAGTATGCTCATGGGATATTTCAGTATGCCCATGGGATATTTCAGTATGCCTAGGGCATAATTCAACTATGACGGTGGCTTATGAGAGGGAAATTACTTGCTTTTTTATAAATGCACTACGGGTATTATATAATCTGAGTTTGGGATAAGGCTACCGGGATAACTCCCGTAAGAACCGTTCATAATTCCAGTATGAGCCGCCAATAATCAGGGAGAATGTTAGTAGTGAAATCCGCATGGGCGTTAGGGATAGAAGCGAAAATACTTTTTGTGAGGGTACGAACAAAAAGGATTGTAGCGGATAGCCCGACCCATCGGGGAACGCCCTAATTGGCAGCTTTTATTTCAACAAAATAAGAGGAAATATTCCGAATATTTATGTATATATTTGCCAATTATTGTTCAACATAAAATTTATGTATTACCATGAAAAAAGTAACATGTTTACTCGTTTTATCGTGTGCGACCGTTTGCTTATGGGCGCAAGGGCAACAGCAATGGGATCCTCGAAGTACCGAATGGTATTCTCCTGTTCCTCCTAAGGTACAACCCGGTGAAGGCGTTAAACCCCCATCTGATGCCATTATCCTTTTTGATGGGAACGATTTATCTCAATGGGAAACCGCACGCGGAAATGGTCCTGCCGAATGGAAAGTGGAAAATGGCGAATTGATTATTGTTCCGGGAAAAGGAGCAATCAGAACAAAAGGGTTTTTTGGAGATTGCCAGCTGCATGTTGAATTTAAATCGCCGGCTCCCCTCAAATATAATGGTCAAAATCGAGGGAATAGCGGTATAATGTTACACGGCGGCAGGTATGAAATCCAAGTATTGGACGGGGATAATAATCCGACCTATGTGAATGGTATGGTAGGGAGCATCTATAAACAAAGTGCCCCTTTGGTAAATGCTTATACAGAGAACGGAAAATGGCAAATATATGACATCTATTGGAAAGCACCTGTCTTTGCTGATGACGGTTTGAAATCTCCGGCAATGGTAACTGTTGTTTTAAATGGAATTGTCGTTCAAAATAATTACATATTAAACGGGACTACGACCTATACCGGTTTGTCTAAATATACTGCTCATGGGCGTTTGCCTATTGAGTTGCAAGACCATGGAACGGAAACCGCATTTCGCAATATCTGGATACGGAATCTTTAATGCGTACCAAGCATAGAGTTTAGCGTGGTAGTGGATTATGATCTCTTTTGCAGCATACTTCCACTCCACAGGCATGAATATCTGCTCCCATTGGCGGGTTTTGTTTGGTAAGCCTTAATTCTACCTCTTCTATTGCCGGAAAGTCATGGAATAAATGCTTGACAATGCGTCCGCATACATGTTCCAAAAGCTTAGAAGGGGTATCCATTTCTTCTTTCAAAACCTTATATATATCGACATAGTTGACGGTAGTAGCCAAGTCGTCGGTCTCTACGGCAGATGCTATATTGGTTTTCAGGCGGAGGTTGACAATGAAGCGATTACCTATCTTGTTTTCCTGCGGCAATACGCCGTGATAGGCATGGAAAACAACATTTTCGAGAAAGATAGAGGCGGAAGTTATCATGCTTTCTCAGGAATGCTTTTCAATATGTCAATCAAATGCTTCCAAAACTTCTCTACTGTGGGAATAAGTATTTTTTCGTCCGGCGAATGGACTTCCCTTATGGTAGGACCGAAAGAAAGCATATCCAGCGAGGGGTATTTGTCAAGGAATAAACCACACTCCAACCCTGCATGAATGGCTTTTACTTTGGCATCCGCGCCAAACAGTTTCCGGTAAGATTCCATTGCTATTTGTAATATCGCCGATTGAGGGTTGGGCTTCCATCCGGGATAGCCTTCATTGCTTCGGGCTTCGGCTCCACCAAGTTCAAACACCGAATGGACGGCGATTGCAATGTCATTGCAGGCTGACAAGATGGAACTGCGCTGGCTCGTTTCAATGCGAATGGTATGGCTCTCCTGCATTTTGATGGATGCCAGATTGGTGGATGTTTCTACCAGCTCCGGTATATCTTGGCTCATGGCATACACACCGTGGGGGAGGGCGTAAATTGTTTTCAGCAAACGCATTGTAGTGTCTTTGTCAATGGCGGATGTATGAGCAGTTTCGGATTCAAGAATAAGTTTCAAGTCCGGTTCAACTGTCGAGAGTTCGTTCTCTATTTCTGTGGTAAATAGGTTCAAAGCCGTGCGTATGGCGTGTTTGTCATCATCGGGCACAGCACATACGGCGTAGGCTTCGCGGGGAATCGCATTGTGCAGGTTTCCACCATTGATTTCGCAAAGATACATATCGTGTTCGGTTGCCGTTTTTGTCAAGAACCGGTTTAGTATTTTGTTAGCGTTGCCTCGTCCTAAGTGGATGTCGCATCCGGAATGCCCTCCTTTTAATCCTTTTACGATAATTTTAAAGAAAAAGTATTTGTTGGGTATAGGAACTTCTTTGTATTTGAATGTTCCGGTAGTTCTTATTCCGCCTGCACAACCGATAAACAGTTCTCCCTCGTCTTCCGAATCCAAATTCAGTAAAATATCTCCTGACATAAACCCCTTTTTCAAGGCGAAAGCACCTGTCAGTCCCGTCTCTTCGTCCACCGTAAACAGACATTCAATAGGACCATGTTCAAGATCTTCAGAAGCCAACAGGGCAAGTCCGGCAGCTACGCCTATTCCATTGTCAGCTCCCAGAGTGGTACCTTTGGCTTTCATCCAATCGCCGTCAATTTCTATTTGTATGGCATCGTTTAAGAAATTATGATTGACATCGCCGTTCTTTTCGCAAACCATATCTACATGAGATTGTAGTATCACGGTTTTCAAGTGTTCTTTGCCGGATGTGGCAGGCTTTTTGATAAGCACGTTGCCGGTTTCGTCTATCAGGGTTTCCAACTTATGCTTTTCTCCAAATGCCTTTAAATAAGCAATAATCTTTTCTTCTTTTTTAGAAGGACGGGGGATTTGAGATATTTCATAAAAATAGTGAAACAGGGAAGCCGGATGTAGAGAATTTGAATTCGTACTGAAATCTTGCATACTTATTAAATATGGTTAAATTAATTAATTATCACTCGTTTCGCTTTCTTTTTTTGGTATAAAAATAGAGGGTTAGTTTGCACAAAAGCCTATCTTTGCACCACAAAAATAAGAGAAAATGTTCTATACCCTATTAATAACCTTGTTAATTGTTGCGATTTCTGCATTATTGCTGGGAATAAAAATTATCTTTTTGAAAGATGGAAAGTTTCCAAACGGACACGTCAGCGGCAGTAAAGCGTTGAGAGATAAAGGTATTTCCTGTGTGCAATCACAAGATAAAGAAGCACGGGCGAAACAATGCTTTTCTTTGACAGATATGTAAATTAATTACTCAAATTATATTAATTACTTTATTATGAAGAAAACAAACAGACTTGCTAATACGATTATCACCATTGCAATTATTTCTTTGTTTGCGCAATGTTCAGGCAAAAACGGTAACGAAACTACTACAAGCAACTCAAGTGGAGCACCCCTTGCAACCGATTTAAAAATCGCCTATGTAGAAATAGATACTTTATTGACCCAATATAATTTTTGGAAAGATTTGACTGAGATGATGACCAAAAAAGAAGAAGATGTTCGTGCTACTCTAAATCAAAAAGGCAGGGAATTGGAGCAAGATGCCCAAGATTTTCAGCGTAAGCTGGAAAACAATGCTTTTGTAAGCCGTGAAAGAGCCGAACAAGAACAGAGCCGTATTCTCAGGAAACAACAAGATTTGCAAGACCTTCAAAACCGCTTGACAAATGAACTGATAGCCGAAACTCAAAAAAACAATCTACAACTACGCGACTCTATAAATTCATTTTTAAAAGACTATAATAAGGGAAGAGGTTATAGTTTTATTATAAGCAATACAGGAGGGGATAATTTACTTTATGCCGATAAAGCGTTCAATATAACACAAGAAATAGCGGAAGGTTTAAATGCAAGATATGTTTCTGCTCCGAAAAAGTGATTTGAGTTTTTGAACATATAAGCCTGTTTTTAAGTATATAAGTTTATGGGTTAGCTCCTGAGAACTTATATGCTTAAAAATCCAGGAATCATCTCTCCGCTTCTTTTATCAATTCTCTTATCTTTTCATTCAATCTCTCGGCGCTCATCAACTGTTCCAAAGTGAGGTGCATCCGGTAACGCCAATAATGCCGCGAATTAGCAGGAATGTTAATACGTTCTTCATTTACATTGGTATCTCTCAAACTTCCATCTATCGACAGCCAATCTTGCAACGAAAGAATGCACAACATGGAATTGCCGTGCAGATGACTACTCACCACCTCCTCGCATATTTCGGGAGTTGCCATGACAGGAGCCTGACCATCATGCTGTAACATGGTATTGTAATAACGCTGCGTTTGCTCTGTGTCCTCTTCCCACCAACCGCGTAGAGTGGACATATCATGAGTTGAAATGGTACATACGGAACAGTACGGATATTCGTTCAAATAAGCAAATTCATGGTGAGGACTTTTGGACATCCGTTGTATTTCAAGACTAAGGATGCGGAGTTCATTCATTGCCCACGATACGCTTTCGGGTATCATGCCCAAGTCTTCCCCGCAAACCAGCATACGTGTAGATTGCGTAAGTTGAGGTAATCTTTTCATTGCCTGCCGATACCAGAATTCATTGTGCCGGCGGTAGTAGTAATCATCATATAAACGGTTGAATGCTTGTTGCTCTTCACCGGTAAGCAGTTTCTTGTATATATAAGTAGATTGAGCGGTAATACGGGGGTGGTATTTGTCCGGCTCTTTATGATCGGTTACAAATAGCACATTACTAATAAGAAAATAAAGTCCCTCACGAATTTGAATACTGCAACCATCTGTTTTTTCGGCAAAAAAGGCTTCTACTTTCCGTTGAGTATCGAACTCTGCACGCATTTTATAAACTCCCTCGTTGCTGATACAAGGCTCAATGAACGTTTGTTTGACATACTCCGTATATAGCCCGAATATTTCCGGCAAACAATCTTCGTGTATATAGGGGTTCAGATATAAATCTCTACGGAAAGGCAATCCGTAATTTTCAATCTCTTCACAATTCATAGGAAGGGCAGGTACAAACTGTCCCAACAAACCTTGTACGGCGTGTGCCGGTATTTCCCATATACGAAAAAAGCCAAGAATATGGTCAATACGATAAACGTCGAAGTATTCCGACATTTTTTGAAACCGCTTCATCCACCACTTATAATTGTCTTTCTCCATTACTTCCCAATTATAAGTTGGAAATCCCCAGTTTTGCCCGGTAAGAGAAAAATCATCAGGAGGAGCGCCCGCCTGTCCGTCCATATTGAAATAATACGGTTCTGCCCATGCCTCCACGCTATCTCGGCTGATGCCAATAGGAATATCACCTTTCAATACCACTCCTTGCCGGCGAGCATACGTGGTGGCTTCCCGTAATTGGAGATGGAGATTAAACTGAATATAGTAATAAATAGCCAATTGCCGGTGATGTTCTTGCTTAGGATTACAGAGTTCCTCTATTTCTTCTGCGACATAGACACTATATTTAGACCAATCACGGAAGTTTGCCGTATTATGATACGTATCACGTAAATAACTGTATGCGGCGTATGGTTGTAACCATTCCTTGTTCGTTTCAAAGAATCGTTTGAAATCGGCAGTTGAAAGCACCTCGTCGCCTTTTTGAGCATAAATTAAGCGGATATATTCCCATTTTACATGCTCTACGGCTTCATAGTCAATGGATTTAAGTGCATTCAACTCCCTTTGTTTTTGGCTAAAAGAAACTTGTTCTTTTCCCAAAAAGAGGGATTGAAATGAGTCCGGAGAGGCTTCAAGTTTACTTAAATCAAGATAAATGGGGTTGAGGGCATAAATAGAAATGGCGTTATACGGATAAGAATCCATCCATGTATGCGTCATTGTAGTGTCGTTTATCGGTAGGATTTGCACTACTTTCTGATTAGTAGCAGCAGCCCAATCTATCATTTTCTTCAAATCACCGAAATCACCTATACCGAAACTGCTTTCCGATTTAAGTGAAAAGACGGGGATAGATACACCGGCTCCCTTCCATACGGGAAAGTTAAAAGCGGGGTATTGATCGGAAAGTACGAAAGTTTCATCTTGCTTTATCTGCGGGTCGGACAAGTAATGGTTGTTTCCGTTTTCCCACGTTCCGGCTTTCTGCTCTTTTTTGTTATACAGGATGAATTTGTATTCCAATGGAAAGGTGATTTGAGCAGCATCCATTTCTACCTGCCATTCTGGGAAGTTTACATCACTCATCGGTATGGCTTTAGCAGGATTCCAGTTTCCTAATGCTTCACAGTTACCGCAAATAGCTAAACAATAATCTTCCATAATGCGCGGTGCGTATGCTTTTATTGCCAATCCTCTGCGGTACTGTTTTGGAAAACCTGCTCTTTTCCTATGTGCCGATAGTGATTCTGTGAATGCGGAAGAATAAAAGTAAGATTCCTCCGGAATATCTTTCCAAGAGTCAATCAGACGATATTCCCTGTCTTTATCAGCAGCAGTAAACTGGAGTCGGCGTGGAAAACCTAACCATTCCTTACAAACAATATCGTTATTGCGATAAATGCAATAATAGTATTCAATAGTTTTTGGAGTAGATAGTTGAATTTGTGCCGTCCAATGAAAACCGTCATATGTTTGAAGCTGAATAGCTTTGTCGAGATTTCCATCTCCCAATTCCGGAATATTTCCCAATATTCTTATTTCTTCATTCCAACCGATACGATATTCGATAGTAAATGATATAATCATAGATAATCTATTAAGTAATTATCATTTCTTAATATTTGAATGAAGAAGCCATCATATTCTGTTCCTGTTTGGGTATTTGGTATTTAGAGGCTACATCCTCCCATCTCGAAACAATTTCTTTGGTGTTCTCTATTATTTTTACAGCCTCTTCATTAGTCAATCTAAAGAAAGATGCAACGTTTAATGCTAAATCAAAATCCAATGAATTATCGTCTTCTGATATATTCAGTTTTAATCCTGTTCCGTACGGGTTCGGATTAATATCATAAGCAGGCGACAATATCCATCCCGATTTAGTTAAGATAAATCCATGATTCCTCAAATGGTCATCCGTATTGCTCACAGCAATAGAAAATACGATTCGTTTGAACAACTCGGTCAAATCTTCTTTTACTTTAGCTCCGTTTTGGATTATAAACTCTACCAATTCAAGATAGCTAATACCATCTTGCGCATCCGCACCATCTGTATATCCTAACAATGTCATTGCAGAAGCAAAATGAATACGTTTTCCATTATTTGCTCTATCGAAACGCTTCGTCAAATAAGTATGATGTTTACTATTATATTTTTTCACTATTGCTTGAGCAACGGTAATTCCCAATTTTTGAGCTAATTCATTAACAACTATTTCCCAGCCTCCGGTATCCATCTCATCATTATTACTTGGGAACTTGGCAATCCAAAAAGACTCGTCCGCATGTTGAACACTGGCTTTAGGTCTTGCTCCCCCAAGTGAAGAACCGGGAGCTATTAACAAGTTCAGCCATTTCAATAAATCGGGATTATCTTTTTCAATATTCTTCTCTAACTCAAGACTGGCATATTCAAGTTCTCGTATAGAAATCCAAGGCGGAGCGGAATAATCTTTATTATTATCTAAAAATACTCCATCGGGATCAGTCTTAAATCGCAAAGCTCCCATTCGATGTAAATCATAGACACCTAGTAAAAAATCAGATTCATAGAGTGCATTTACAGGTCTATTCTCTGATTTGGCATGAATAGTCTCCCTTCGTTTCATTAATACGCGCCCCCATCTATCGGGAGATGAATCCAGAAACAAACCGAAGTTCGATTTTTCATCTTTCAAATATTGATTACCAGAGAAAAACCCTAAATCAGGGTCTAGCATCTTAGCGTTACCAGATTCCAGCCAATCATCATTGTATGCAAACGAAAATACTTCTTTTCCTCTCAGACGGTCAGCGGTTAATATTCCCATTGGTTGAACTCTTTCAAGTTCAGCCCAATCGGCATATACAAATATTTCCTTTTTCTCGTTTTTCATAACGTCCTTTTCGGCGTTTTCTTCTTTACAAGTAATTCAACATCTTGCAATCTCCGTCCTACTACATCATTGGATGCTATCAACAGCAAATCTTTCTCCAGTCCCAAAACAAACAATACCTGAGCATAAATTCCTAAAGAAACACCGGCTTCACCTTTTTCTACTTGTCGCAAGGTGGA
>SNRY01000233.1_pt1 | contig 20551 bp, 18 predicted proteins | sample 4693421 | NCBI WGS metagenome assembly SNRY01 (sample SAMN11003215, study PRJNA524138) | termite gut metagenome | isolation source: Bacteroidetes bacterial symbionts from single cell of protist host amplifed... | host: Streblomastix strix ... | reverse complement strand
AATGAACATTCAAATTACGAATTACGATATCAATGAAATAATTGGAGCACTTCAGGTAAATTATTTCAGGCAAAAGGAAGAACTTGCGCACGGGCAGAAAACCGTTAAGGTAAATAATTCGTATGTGAATGCACAAATGTATAATAATTCAAATGAAAATTTGGCAATTCTTGAAAACACAATACAAGCCAAAGAAGATATTGCGTTGAGTTGGACAACAGAAAGTCCGCGTTTGTGTTTTTGCCTTACATTGTCTGGAAATTGTTATCACAGCTATGGAACAAAGAAAACGGAGGAACAATTGTGGACGGAAAGAACAACCAATTTATGGTTTTGCAACGAGTCTTGACAATGTAATACCCGTTTTCAAAAGGGGAAATCATTCCGAATGGTAGAAGTAAAGATTTCTCCGAATTATATAGCGGCAATCAATTCCGACTATCCGCAGCTGATGGAGACTTACTATCGCCGTTTTCTAGCGGGAGAAACATTCAATATAGTGCCACAAAACAGGCTTGCTTCACCCAAACTTTATTGTATAGGCAGCGATTTGCTGACGTGTAACGCGATGGGCAATGCCGCTGCGATATACCGAGATGCTAAAATATTGGAATTACTGTCGGTCGTTTTCGCACAACTATCGGATAAACTGGAAAATAAAACAATTGGTTTACGTCCCTGCGACAAAGACCGATTAGAGCAGGCTAAGGACATTTTGCTTGATAATTTTCTCGCCCCGCCGTCTTTACGGAAATTAGCGTTAGAAGTAGGCACAAACGAATTTAAATTGAAAGCGGGTTTCAAAGAACTATTCGGAAATACGGTATTCGGCGTCTTGTTCGATTACCGGATGAATAAAGCGGTTTCTTATCTGCACGACACAAAAAAATCTATACAGGAGATAGCAAATCTTGTCGGATACGAACATTACACCCATTTCAGCGAGGCATTCAAACGGAAGTACGGAATCACTCCGACAGCATATCGCCAAAATTAATTGAATTAAAATATTCTCCAATAAAATACAATGGCACATTTGTCATCCACGATTCCTTTCGGTAATTACTTAAAGAGCTGCGAATGGCAGTTTTTGGTTGGTGTTTTTCGCAAAATGTTTTGAAACTCTTGGCTTTCAAACTATCTCCCGCTTTAACTTCAACAGGAATCAATTCTCCTTCTTCATTTTCAATAATAAAATCAAGTTCGTAGCGTCCGTAGTCAAAAGGAAAATAATTGATAGATAATTCTTCGTTGAGTTTAAGTTGCTGAAATACATATTGCTCGGTTAATGCTCCTTTAAATTCTTCAAAAACGACATCACCATCAACAAGCGTTTGAGATTTTAATTTGGACATTGCTCCAAGCAGTCCTAAATCGTTGTGATAAAGTTTAAAAGCAGAAAAATCTTCATACGAAATAATTGGTTTTGCGGCTTTTGTAACTGCATAAATTTTGTGTAATAAACCGGCATCTACAAGCCATTGTATTGCCAATTCAAATTCTTTTGCACGACTACCTTCTTTGATTGCTCCGTAAATAAATTTCTTGTTTTCTTTTGCCAACTGAGGTGGAACACCATAGCCGTCAGTTTAAGCCGCTAAAGCTCACTATTTCAGCAGGTAAGCGTTGTCTCTAAAATGCAAAAAGCACCGCTTGCCTTGTTTCCAAAACAAGATGACCGCTCCATGTCACCTCTCCGGTTATGGCTTTAAGGTCTATCTTTTTCCACTCATGCAGGAAAAACAGTTTTAAACAGATATGTAAGAACTTCCTATGATTTCTTAAAATATTTATTTTCAATCACTTGCGATAAGGCATGATTTTTTTTACCCCGATTTCTTTTGTGAAACGGGGGGAAATTCGTACCTTGCACCATGAGAAAGAACGTTTAAGTTTTTATTCTGCGGGGGCATTTTTGTACGAAAAAACGACCCCCGCTTTTTTTGTTATCACTCACGGCAAAGATACCTTTTATTTTTCTGATTTACAAATAAATAACTCTATTATTTCAGGAAAGCACTGCTTTTTCTTCTTGCTTTCAAGCCAATGATTCTCCGATAATCTTTTCATTATATTCTGTGCTGTGATGGTCATTTTCCGGTAGTTTTGGCGAAACATACTGAAAATTTCATCAAACAGGGAACTGAATGTTTTCATTGCTTTATTGAGACTGATAATGGGTATCTTATCGGGTCGCCGGTCAGCAAAAAACTGTTGTACGCTATATATAATTTGCATATTGATAATAATCAGCAAAAGTTTTGTTAACAGCAATGTGATGTAACGTTCTTCTTTCATTTGCTGTAATTTGTCTATCTTAAAAACAGATTTCCAGATCTTAAAATTCAACTCGATTTGCCATCGCAACCGATAAAGTGGAAAAGCATGTTCCATGGGTAATGCCTCCCGGTCGGCGTTAGTGATGAAAAGGCTGAACCGGCTTCTTGTTTTGGTTTCTTCTGTCAGTTGCCCGCGTCCCTGTCCTTTACTCTTTTGTGTCTTTTGCCGGATTCGCTGCTTATAAACTTCTTCGGGAACAATACCCAAAATCAGACGAACGGGTACCCGCTTCTTTTTTCCGATAAAAACATTCATCTCTTTTTGGAGGATACCGCTCTCTGACATTTCTTTGTAAACAGACTTGAAGGATATCAACTTGTTTTCCATATCATAAACATTAGTGGAAGCATCCAACCGTGAGAGAAAAAAGGCTTTACTGTCTAAACACTTCTCAAATACATCTGTCGAAAAATAGCCCAAATCGCGGATAATTAAATCTCCCGCATCCATTTGGGATGCACTTTGTCCTGCATCTGCCCTGTCATTGCGATTACCCGCTGTGATGCTCAAAGCGGTTATCTCACCCCTTTTCAGGTCATATTCGTACTGTATGGATAGGCCTGCCTTGGAACGGCTGTGGATGTCTCCTCCACAACCCGGATAATTCGATTCCATGTTGGACGGAACCATGATTTTGCTCGAATCTTTTATTCGTACCCTTTTGAATCCCGTCAACAACCTGTCTGAATAAATGAAGTTCAGGCGTTCGCTTATCACTTCTTTCAAGACGGATTGGATGTAATCCACACTTTGTGAAGTAAAACGACCGGCCAGGGACTGTTTCCGTATCTGAATCCCGAATTTCGATTCCAGATACGAAACCATAAAAGACAGGCTGCTGTTCTCTGTGCGGGATGCACAATAAAACAGCAACTCAAAAAATACCGAGGGCTTCAACTTGGATTCTCTGCGACAGAAACCCATTCCTGCGGCCAACTTATGTAAATGGGGCCGACTCAATATTTCCTGCATTTTTTCGGCATACAGGAGAAGGCCTTCACTTGGGATACCCCCATTCTTTTATATGCGTCAATTAGATGATCGCTTGAACGGCGCCTCGTTAATAATGTATATTATTGCTTATCATACAGTTAGGAGAGTTAGACTGACGGCTATGGGTGGAACACTATCCCATACAAGATTTATTCGTGGCAAAATGTCTTTAGGTGCGTGTTTTGAAAAGTCGTCTCGATAGTTTTTTAGTATTTTTTTTTTGAATTTGACGAGATGTTTTCCAATCGCGATTCTCTGCAAAGGCGGCAACGGCTTCGGGCATCCCGCCAACATAAAGATAATATTTTAGATATTCCTTGAATTTTTCGGCAAAAACAGGCATTATATCAAGCAGTTTTTCTCTTAAAATTCTTGCCAAACCATTTTCTTCACCCATTGCAAGCAGAAATTCATAAAAAGACATCGGATAAAGTGTGAGCATATCCACTTTGCCTACGGGAAACGACTCGTCAGGGTGCATCTTAATACCCAACAGCGAACCTGCCGCAATAATTTGATATTCTCGGGCTTCTTCGCAAAAATATTTCAAAGAAGTTAACCCTTGCGGTGCTGCCTGAATCTCGTCAAAAACAATAAGGGTATCTTCAGGAGTAATTTTCACGCCGGAATACAATTCAAATGCTGTAATTAACCTTTGAGGGTCAAGGTCAATTTGAAAAATGTTTCTCAGTTTTTCCACTCTCTCAAAATTGATATATACCATTTGGCGATATTCTTGTCGTCCAAACTCTTGAATTAGATAAGTTTTACCCACTTGTCTTGCACCATAAAAAATAAGCGGTTTTTTATTCTTATCTAATTTCCATTGTGTCAATTCTTTAAATTTGTTTCTATACATTTATTTGCTGTTTATTTTATTGTATAATTACATTTATTTGCAATTAAAATCACTGCAAAGATACACTTTTTTGCGGTAAATACAAATTCCATTATGTGGATTTATGTTTTCTGATACTCTTTCGGCGACACCCCTACCACCCGTTTAAAATATTTTCCAAAAAATGATTGTGAAGGAAAATTCAGCTCCTCGCTAATTTGCTGAATGGTCATGTTGGTGGATTTGAGAAGGGCTTTGGCTTCAAGCACCACGAAGTCGTCAATCCATTCCCTAGCAGTACGTCCCGACACCTCTTTCACCACGCTGGAGAAATGTTTGGGCGTCAGGCGCAGCTTGCCGGCATAAAAACGCACTTCGCGACAATCCCGGTGATGTGCGGCAACCAATTTCACGAAATCATCGAAAAGCGTTTCTTTCCGCGACTTTCTCGTTTTTCCGATATCGCGATGGTTTTGAAAAATGCTGTTAGTGCCGTAAAAAAAGGCATGTACCAAATGCCGGATAATCTCTTTCTTCAGTGCTGCGTCATTCATCTTCATGGTTTGTTGCAAGAGAGAATAATAGGACAACAGCAAATCCAACTCACTTGGGGTAAGCGTGGTGGAAGGGTTTTCTTTCAAATAGAAAAAAATAGGCACGGTGTCCTGAATGTTAAGCCGGATGCTATTGACGAATGATTTAGACATGACCACAAATAAGCCCGAAAAATCGTTGCTGCGCGAATGGGTTTGCAGAATTTGCTCCGGAAGAATGACGATATAATTAGGTGCACGAAGGGCATATCGTTTCAAATCAATGCTCACTTCCATTGTTCCGCTCAGGCAAATCACCGACATGGCAGTAGTCATCTTTGCCGGATATCGAAGCGCCGGAGCGCTGCTGATGTGGTCGAAGAGGAAGAAATCATCGTCTATCGTGTCCATCACAAGATTTTCGGCAATTGATGCCTTATCTACCGACAATAAATCGTTTTTCATAATTTTTATTGCAAATTTACATGATTTTCGTCAGACGAGTAAATAAAAACCGACTTTTAGAACAAATTTTCCGAATTGCAGGGCTTTCACAACCTTTCCCGCTGTCATACCTTTGTTCCAAATTAATTATTTAAAATCAGCATCATGAAAAAAATCATTTTATCGGTAATAGTATTGTCGCAAATGACGGCAATTGCAGTCTATGGACAAACGGAAACGCAGACACAGACACAACAGAAAGGCACTACTACACGCACCGAAACCGTTACGCAGGCGGGCGGTGTATATACCCGCACGGTTACAGAAACCAATGCGCAGAATGTTGGTGTAGCTTTCGGATTTAAAGCAAATGTCAATTTATCAGGGTTCATAATAAATGACATGAACAACAGCGATAGCCGCATGAAACCGGGCGGTTCTGTAGGCGGATTGGTAAAAATTGCCTTCACGAAAGGCTTCGCGATGCAGCCTGAAATAATTGTGCATTACAAAGAATCGGAAAGATGGGACAAAACAATGAACACAACATCAGACTATCAATATTGGGGCGTTGAAATTCCGGTGTATTACATGGGACAAATAACAATGGGTGCGGGAAAATGGCTGATTGGCGCAGGACCTTATGTGGCGTTTGGTATCAACGCACAGCGCCGATTTACCGGCGGCGAAACTGTTGACCTTTATCAAAAGGATGCAATGACGGGAGATGCCGCAATGCAACGTTGGGATTTCGGCGCAGGTATATTCGCCGGTTACGAATGGCGCAACAGTTTCACTATCACGGGTGGCTACCAATTGGGCTTTCTTGATATGCTTGATGCAGGGCGAAAAACAGCCGACATGAACAACCAAACGCTGTATGTGGGCATTGAGTGGAAATTTTGGATGAAAAAATAACAGATGCCCACAATGTCCCAAGAAGTCCCTAAACGAAAAATATATCTACGTTTTCTGATACTCCTTCGGCGACATCCCCACCACCCGCTTAAAATATTTCCCGAAAAACGATTGTGAAGGAAAATTCAACTCCTCGCTGATTTGCTGAATGGTCATATTGGTCGATTTCAGCATTGCCCGTGCCTCCAAAACCACCGAATTGTCAATCCACGCCGCTGCCGACATATTACTGTTTTCTTTTATCACTTTCGACAAATGCTTGGGGGAAATGTGGAGTTTGTCGGCATAAAAGTTCAAACCGCGTTCTTCTTTGCAATGTGTATGCACCAAATTTAGAAAATTCTTCACAAGCGCCTCCTGCTTCGATTGGATTTGTTCCGGCGAATTGTGCATCCACGAACCGAAAGTGTAAAAGAACAACATGATAAGATGTTTTGCACTTTCAAGCCGATAGGGATTTTGAGCGTTGCCAATCACACGTTTCATAATACGATAATACATTTTCATAAAATTTACCTGTTCCTTATCCAACAGTACAACAGGATTATTGACCGATGAAAGAAACAACGGAAACTTATCTTGAATTTGCGACAGCAGATTGTCGGCAAAACGGCGTGAAAGCGTGATAAACAAGCCTTTGAAATCCTCGCTCATAAACTCTTCCTGTAGAATTTGGCTGGGTAGCAAGAGAAGAAAAAAGGGCGATTGCGCAACATAAGGTTTCAGATTGACAGAGCCTTTTAACGTTCCTTGGAGACATACCACAGCAAGAACTACGTCTATTTTAAAAGGATAGTCCAACATAGATTCAATGTGTTTCGGTTCAAACAGGACAATATCTTCCTCAATGGCAATGTAGTCGTCCGAACTGCCTACTTTGTCAAGCAGATTAAATGGAGTTACGTTCTTTTTCATATCTATTTTTTTTGCAAAAATACGCTTTTTACCGTATTGAAAAAAATAAATGCGAAGTTTAATCCAATTTTTGAGAACTATTGACCTTGTACGGAAATAAATGCGGCTGTACTTTTGTCCCCTAAATCAGTATAAAATGACAAATTATTCAAAATTAGGTTTCACAACATTGGCAATGTGCCTTTTTGTCGCCTGTTCCAACGACAAAGGAACAGAAAAGCAGGAAAAAATTATCCCTGTAAAAATAATGAACGTAGAGGCGTTGCGTACAACGTCTTCGCAAAGTTATGTCGGAACGGTGGAAGAATCGGTTGCCGTTTCGCTTGCGTTTTCGGGAATGGGAACGGTGGAACAGGTACTTGTTTCCGAAGGGCAGCGTGTGCGGAAAGGTCAGTTGCTTGCCACGCTCAATACGGCTACGGCTGAAAATTCGTATCAGTCGATGTTTGCCAAACAGCAGCAGGCACAAGATGCTTACGACCGACTTGTGAAAGTTCACGAAACCGGAAGTTTGCCCGATATTAAGTTAGTGGAGGTGGAAACAGGCTTGCAACAGGCAAAATCAATGGCTGCCGTTGCCAAAAAGAACCTTGACGACTGCCACCTCGTTGCACCTCGCGATGGCGTGATTGCTGTCCGCTCCGTGGAGGTGGGCAGTAGTGCGATGCCCGCTGTGGCGGCGTTCAAACTGGTTTCGGTAGAAAAGGTAAATGTAAAAATCGCCGTTCCCGAAAACGAAATCGGTAAAATTGACGAAGGACAAACGGCACGAATTGAAGTACCTGCCCTCGACAATACCGTTTTTTACCGGAAAAATTGAAATGAAAGGCGTGGTTGCCAATGCAATATCGCATACTTACGAGGCAAAAATCGGTATCAACAATGTAGGGACGAAAAATGTTTTGCCCCTACTGCCCGGAATGGTTTGCAAAGTATTTCTCACGGCAGACACCCCAACGGCGGAAATGGTTGTTCCCAACAGAACAATACAAATCGCATCGGACGGCAGGCATTACGTTTGGCTTGCCAACGGCGATGTTGCCCAACGGAAATTCATAAAAACAGGCGGCTTGAACGACAACGGTATTGTGATTGTCGAGGGACTTTCGGCAGGCGACAAATTGATTATAGAGGGCTTTCAGAAAGTAAGCGAGGGAATGAAAATCAAATATCTGAACTGTGATTTTTAGGATTAAATGATTATTATGAATTAATTAAAAAAGGTATCAAATGAATCAAGAAAATCAAATAAATCAACATTCAGACAATAATAAAATCATAGAATGGGCGATGCAAAACCGCCAAATCATACTTTTATTGGTGGCGGTACTGTTTGTGGCGGGCATTTATTCGTTGGCGGTAATGCCCAAACAGGAACAGCCCGAAGTTACGATGCGTCAAGGCGTTGTTGTAGGCGTGTTTCCGGGTGCAAGCTCGCTTGAAGTGGAAGAGCAACTTACCAAGCCGCTCGAACGCTACCTTTTTACATTTACCGAAGTCAATCGCATAAAAACCACTTCAAAATCGGAAGAGGGGATAGCGTATATTTTCGTGGAATTGGCTGACGATGTGCACGACAAAAATATTGTGTGGTCAAAAATCAAGCACGGGCTGAATTTGTTTAAATCCTCCTTGCCTTCGGGCGTACTTGCGCTGGTTGCCAACGACAACTTCGGCGATGTGGCTGCGCTACTTATTACCATGGAATCGGACGACAAAACCTATCGTGAAATCGACAACTATTGCGATGCCCTCGAAGACCGTCTGCGTACCGTTCCTACGGTGGCAAACGTGCGGCGTTACGGCTCGCAAAAGGAACAGATTACGATTTACATGGATAACGACAAATTGGCTGCCTACCGAATTGGCTCTAAAATGCTGATGGCTAACCTTGTTTCACAGGGTTTTACCACCACAAGCGGCACATTGGAAAACAGTCAGGCAATTCTACCTATTCACATTGCCGAGAGTTTTCGTACCGAACAGGAAATTGCCGACCAAATTATCTTTTCAAGTCCGGCAGGCGATGTGGTGCGTGTGAAGGACATTGGTCGTGTCGTGCGTGAATATCCCAAACCGGACAGTTACATTACCCACAACGGCAGAAAATGCGTGTTGCTGTCGGTAGAAGTTAATCCTTCGGCGAATATTATGTTTTTTGGAAAAGATGTAAATAGAGTGTTGGATAAATATAAATCCGAACTGCCCGAAAGCGTGAATATCAATCGAATTGTTGACCAACCGAAAGTAGTCGGCGACTCGATAAACCATTTTTTATTGGAATTGCTGATTGCTATTTTGGCGGTAATTTTTGTAATAATGATTTTGCTGCCGTTTCGTATGGCGGCGGTGGCGGCTATGGCAATACCGATTACGGTGACCGTGACGTTGGTAGTGATGTATGTAGCCGGCATTCCTTTGAATATGATTACGCTGGCGGCGCTGATTACGGTTTTGGGAATGATTGTAGATGATTCGATTGTGATAGTTGACAGTTATATTGACAAACTTGATGCGGGCAAAGACCGTTGGCAATCGACCATACGAAGTGCGCAGGAATATTTTACGTCGATTTTTTCGGCAACACTGGCTATAAGTATTACTTTTTTCCCTTTTTTGATTACTACTACGGGCAATTTAGGCGATTTTCTCACGCATTTTCCTTGGGCTGTCAGCATCACGCTTTTTGTTTCGCTGATTGTGGCAATGCTTGTTATTCCAATTATTCAATATTTTTTGATAAAAAAAGGCATTGTACAATCGCAACCAAAACAACGCCGTAGCATTCTCGATTATGTTCAATCGGGCTATGAATGGTTGCTTGCAAAGGTTTTTATTTTTCCAAAAACAACCATTACCATTGCTTTGGCAAGCATAGTTGTGGGAGCGTTGATATTTACCGGTATTCCGAAACGAATGATGCCGATTGCCGAGCGTGACCAGTTTGCTGTTGAAATTTATTTACCAAACGGCAGTCCGCTCGAAAAAACCGCCGCCGTGTGCGACAGTATGGAAAATATCTTGCGAAAAGACGAACGTGTGAAGTCCGTATCGGCGTTTGTCGGCACGAGCTCACCCCGTTTTCACGTTGTGTATGCACCCAATATGCCTTCAAAAAGTTACGGACAGTTTATTGTGAATACCACGTCCAACAAGGCAACCGAAGAAATGCTTGACGATTACACCAACCGATACGCTTTCTATTTTCCCGAAGCGTACGTTCGGTTTAAACAACTTGATTTTCAGGCGGTTGATGCGCCCGTCGAAGTTCGTTTTATCGGCGACAATATCAACGATTTGAAACTGCAAGCCGACAAAATGAGTGATTATCTGCAATCGTTAGACGAATGTTTGTGGGTGAGAACAAGTTTTGACGCGCCGATGTTAAGTGCAAAAATCGAACTTGACCCCGCCGAAACAAGTCGTTTGGGGATTAACAAAACTTTGGCTTCTATCGGAATTGCTTCGGGTTTGACAGGACTGAAAATCACTGAATTATGGGAAGGAAATTACGCCGTTCCTGTACAGTTGCAGCCTGAAAATTCAACCTGTCATTCTGACGAAAGTCAGAATCCCATCATCAAACAGGGGATTGCGGGTCAAGCCCGCAATGACAACAAAGTGATTTCCGATTTGGAAAACGTTCAGGTTTCGGGCTTGCTTGGTTCGTCTGTTCCCTTACGACAAATCGGCAAAGTTTCGCCGCAGTGGAACGAAAGCACGATATACCACCGCAATGGTATGCGAACAATGAGCGTACTTGCCGATGTAAAACGCGGCGAATATGCAAGCAAAGTGTTTGGCAAAGTCCGCGATTTTATGAAAACAGAAATTGTCCCCAATCTGCCCAATGGCGTGGAATATCAATATGGCGGGTTGTTGGAAAGAGAGGGAGAAATAATGACACCGATGTATTTGGCGATGGTTATTGCGTTTGTCATTATGTTTTTCATACTCGTTTTTCATTTTCGCAAACTCAAATTGGCGATTATTGTGATGTTGTTGTCTGCCTTGTGCATTTTCGGTGCAGCGTTTGGCGTATGGGTGTTGGGTGTCGATTTTAGCGCATTTGCCATTTTAGGAATTATCGGGCTTGTCGGGATAATCGTTCGTAACGGAATTATTATGTACGACTATATCGAACATTTGCGGTTTAACAAAGGACTGAATGTTCGTCAAGCCGCTTTTGATGCAGGCAAACGGCGTATGCGACCCATTTTTCTCACTTCCGCCGCTGCTTCAATGGGCGTTTTGCCGATGATTATCAGTGCAAGTCCAATGTGGGTGGGAATGGCTGCGATTATCTTTTTCGGCACACTGATTTCGATGGTGCTGGTGGTAACCGTGTTGCCGGTGGTTTATTGGCTGATTTATAGGAATAATTAAAAATTACGAATTAAAAATTACGATGAAAAAGATAATCATATTCATTTTGTTAGGAATAACTGTTTTTCCTGCTTTTTCGCAAGAAGTTTATACCTTGGAAAAATGCAAGGAATTGGCGTTGAAAAATAATTTTCAGACAAAAAATGCCGATTTGTCAATTGAAATGGCAAAGCAGCAGAAAAAGGAAGCCTTTACAAAATACTTTCCAAATATCAGCGCCACAGGTATGGGCTTTGTGTTTGACAAGCCGCTGATGACCACCGAAGTAGAAACCGGCTATCCCGCACCCAACGACAAAGTGCAAGTTGATTTGATAAAAAACACCCTCGCAGGCGGTTTTATGGCAACACAGCCGATTTTTGCCGGTGGGCAAATCGTCAACGGCAACCGACTTGCCAAAGCGGGCGTGGAAGCAGGTAAACTGCAAAAACAAATGACCGAAAACGAGGTGCTGCTTGCTACGGAACGTTATTTTTGGCAAATCGTTTCGTTGAAAGAAAAAATGAAAACGATTGAAGATTCGGAAAAGATGCTTAACAGTATTCTCTCGGATGTAAAAGTGGCGGTGGAGGCGGGACTGACCACCCGCAACGACCTTTTGCGTATAGAACTCGAACAAAACCGTTTGGCAAGCGGCAAACTCAAAGCTGAAAACGGGCTGCAAATTCTTAAAATGGCATTGGCACAGCATATTGGTTTAAAAAACGATGCATTCGATATTTATGTACCAAACCTGTTAAGTCTTCAAGACTTAACAGGTTTACAAGGCTCAACAAGTTTAGAAAATGAGGTGCAAAACCGCCCCGAATACAAATTGTTGGAAACATCGGTTGATATAGCACGTTTGCAGCGCAATATGGAAATCGGCAAACACCTTCCCAGCATTGCAATTGGCGCAGGCTACAACTGGGTCAAAATGGATTTGAGCAGGCAAACCGAGCAAAACAAAAACATGGGGTTTGCCTTTGCCGTTGTTTCTGTGCCAATTACGGACTGGTGGGGCGGTGCGCACGCCATCAAACGGAAAAAACTCGAATTGCAGCAAGCCGAAAACACAAAAAACGAGAAAACAGACTTGTTACTGCTGCAAATGCAACAAATCTCCAACGAACGGGACGAGGCATATCAACAAATCCTGCTTGCTCAAAAATCTATTTCGTCAGCAGAAGAAAACCTGAAAATCAGCCGCGATAATTTCAATGCAGGCGTAAGTACGCTGTCTGACCTTCTCGAAGCCCAAAATCTCTTGCAGCAATCGCACGACCAATACACGGAAGCAGCAACGGCGTATTTGTTGAAATTAGCGGAATATGAGCAAGTAACGGGTGGGCAATAAAAAAGATAGTATTAAATAAGTAATAACAATTTAAATATTTTAGTTATGTTGAAAAATGACATTGGTATCAACGCAGGAGTTATCTGGCGATTATTATTTGATAATGGAGCATTATCGGTAAGAAAAATAGGAGAACTTACTGGTTATCATGAAAAAATGATATTTCTCTCTCTCGGTTGGCTTGCAAGGGAAGATAAAATTAGTTTTTTTGAAAAGAACGATAGTATTCAAATTGAACTAAAACTTGCTTTCCCGGAAATATATTATTAAAAATATATTGTGCTAAAATATCATTATATGGCAGAATATAAGTAAGCAACGGTTACGCAATAAAAAAGACAGTATTAAATTAGTAATAACCCGCTTCTTTGTATTAAAAAAATAGAGAGGCACAAATTCAAAAAAAGTATGTTAAATTATTCATTACACGAAAACTTGCTGACAGAACGCACAGACGATTATGCAGCACAAACCCATGCATCTGCCGTTTACACGCGGGAACAGTTCATTGACCTCATGCTGCAACGCGGCACGCTAGTCACGAAAACCGACATCGTGGCAGTCCTCAACAACATCGAGGAAACTGCTCGGTACATCATCGAAAATGGCGGACAACTCAACTTGCCGTTGTTCAACACCTCGTTTTCCATTTCGGGCGTGTTCGATGGTATTTTAGACACTTTCGACCCCAATCGCCACAAATTGCACGTTACCATTCACAACGGCACATTGTTGCGCGATGCGGAAAAAGCAGTGAAACTGGCGAAAGTAAATGCACCTGCGCCTCAACCCCAAATATTGGAAGTGAAGGACAGTGTAAGCGGACAGGTGGATACGATTCTTACTGCTGGCGGCGCAGTCGAAATCGACGGTATCAACATCAAAATTGTGGGCGATAACGAAGCAGTCGGGTTGTATTTTGTAGCAGAAGACACGACTGAAACCAAAGCCGTAACCCTTATCTCCAACAAACCCTCGTTGGTGCTTTCCCTTATTCCCGCACTCGCTTCCGGTAATTATCGTATTAAAATTGTCACACAGTACTCCGGTGGCAAAGATTTGAAAGAGCCAAAAACAACCATTTACAGCAAGACGTTACAGGTTCAGTAAATTTTTTCATTTTTATAGTCTGAATTATCACGCAGGCGTTAGAGATTCTCTGACGCCTGCGTTAGTTTTGTTCTAACGCTTAGGTTAGAACGACTCTAACATCTGTGTTAGAGTCGTTCTAATTGTGTCACAAAATCGTCCGGTCGAAGCCCTGCGGTTCCGACAGGAGCAAGCCCGAAGGGACAGTATTAACCAACTAAACAATTATCACGATGGAACAAGAGAATTTGAATAAGGGCACGCCACCGCCGGAAACGGCGGCAGCGCCGGATGTAAAACCGGAAGCGAAAAAAGAGCCGCCAAAGTCGGCTCCCAAAAAGGAACTGACCCCTGCCGAAATGCAAAAGCGGAAGAAAATGCTTATCATGCCGCTGTTCTTCCTTGTATTTGCTGCGGTCATGTGGCTGATCTTTACCCCGTCTGGAAAGGATAAGGAGAAAGAGGCGCAGCAAGCCGGATTGAATGTTGAACTCCCGATGCCCAAAGACGATGGGCTGGTGTCCAACAAGCGTGACGCCTACGAACGGGAAGCCATGCAACAGAAAGAGCGGGATCGCATGCGAAGTTTACAGGATTTTTCCGTCCAACTTTCCGAAGCGGAAGTGTCAACATCTATTCCGATGTAAATGTTTTGTCCTTCAAAAGAAAATCCTTTACTTTGCATAACGGCATAAATTTTTAATTGTTATTATTTTTTTATTTGGAAATTCAAAATTAATACTTTCTAAAGATTTATGCCTATTTTTGTTTCGTAAATCGAAGAGGAAACAGGCCTTGCTGAGGAGCAACCTGTCAGCAATAGATTTACATTATACAGTATGATTAGGGAGGAAGAGGACTTGCTTCCTCTTTTTTCTATCATTATACTGGTAATCAATTGGCTTAAAAAACCTATCGGGGATTTGCCGATGCAAACATAGTGACTTGTGAAGCGAAGCTGTCACTCTAGCAAGATTGTTGCGTTTATATCCATTAAACTGAAGAAGTGAAATGTGGATTTCTACGGAAGTGCCACTGATAGAAGTTTGTTTATGGTTCTTTTTTTAATTGATTGGTTTTGTCAAAAAATGGACAAAACCAAGGTCCTTATCCTGTATAATACTTGCCGGAATGGGATACTTATGAGATTCAATCAATCAGAAATAAATAAACAAAAAAATAAATAATTCATTATTAGTAAATTATGAAATATCGAAATGTTAAAAACTCTCTCAAATTTGGTTTGCAACATAGAGGTAGAATATCGAAGGCAGCACAAAAAGAAGAAAAAGAACAGGGGGATTAGTAGATAATTCCTTATTCATCTTGAATGCAAGGATATATTCCAAGAATAAAACAGCAAGGCTAAACTTTGTTTTACAGAAAATCTTCCTTTTCGCACCTCAAAGCGTATTTTCAGTAAAAGCTTTGCTCTATTTATTTTTTCCATAGAAGAGGGTGCATACAAGGTGAAAAAGGGAAATAATATTTCTGTCAAGGAATTATTTATATAGCATATTTTTCACTATATTTGCAGAATAAATGTAGAGCCGATTTTTATTAATATGGAACTGAATAGGATAAAAGAAGTCCTTGATGAAAAAGGAATCAAGCAGACGTGGTTAGCAGAGAAACTGGGCAAGAGTTTTAGCATGGTCAATGCATATTCGTGTAATCGAAAGCAACCGACGTTGGAAATGTTGAATCGTATTGCCGATATATTGCAAGTGAGTGTGAAAGAGTTGATAATAGATAACAAAGACGAATAATATCGGTCATATATGATAACAGACACCCGGTTTTTCACAAACGAAAATGGATTAACCCTTTTAGATCGTTTCAAATCGACTCTAAAAGACTCTCAATATTTCGATATTTTGGTTGGCTACTTTAGATTAAGTGGCTTTCATCAATTGTATGATTCGTTTGAGAAAATTGAAAAAATGAGAATCCTTGTTGGACTGAATGTCGATAGGCAAACGTACGAGATTCTTATGTATAATCAAGAGAATGGATTAATTGATTTTGAGTCAGATAAGAACACCAAACTTCAATACGAGAAAAATCTGATTAATGAAATTGAATCGGTTTCCGAAAACATTGAGCAGATACAATTGGGCATAAAGAAATTTATTGAATTGTTGTCTTCAAAACAAATAGAAATTAGAGCATATCCCTCTCAGAATATTCATGCCAAAGTATATATAAACAGATATAACGAAAATGTCAGCCACATCTCGTATGGTTCAGTGATTACAGGGTCGAGCAATTTTTCCGAATCCGGATTAATTGCTCAAAGAGAATTCAATGTAGAATTGAAAGATAAGCCTGATGTGGATTTTGCCCTAAACCAATTTGAAGAATTATGGAAAGATGGCGTAGATGTTTCTCAAGATTTTGTGGATGTTATTATCAATAAAACATGGTTGAATGATAAAATAACACCTTATGAATTGTTTCTAAAATGTGTGTACGAATATCTGGAAGAAGATATTAATCTGGAAGATAGCTATGAGCCGTTTTTGCCAAAAGGTTTTATGGAATTGAGATACCAGATACAGGCTGCCACAAATGCTAAAAAAATATTAGAAACATACAATGGCGTATTTCTATCGGATGTAGTAGGGTTAGGTAAAACTTTCATCACTGCCTTATTATTGCAACAATTAACGGGTCGGATTTTGGTGGTTTGTCCGCCTGTATTGCAGGAATATTGGGAAGATTCGTTGCGCGATTTTGGCGTTCGCGGATTTGAAGTGCAATCGTTGGGAAAATTAGAGCATATTTTGAGGAAAGATGTTTCTAAATATAAATACGTTATTGTGGATGAAGCACATCGTTTCAGAAACGAAAACACACAAGCGTATGCCAATTTGTTGGATATTTGCAGAGGGAAAAAAGTAATTTTAGTAACCGCTACACCACTTAACAATACGGTAGATGATATTTTTACTCAATTGAAACTTTTTCAAATTCCTAAAGCATCAACTATTCCCGGAGTCCCCGATTTAGAAAAATTCTTCAACAAACTCAAGCGAACGCTAAAAGAGGCGAAGCCAACTAAAGAGGAATATGATACGGATGAAGCAAAAGCAGCCTATAAAAAAATCATAAAAACCGTTTCGGATGAGATTCGTGATAAAATTCTTCGGTTTGTAATGATTCGCCGGACAAGAACCGATGTGAAAACGTTCTTTCAAGATGATTTACAAAAGCAAGGGATAGTTTTTCCCGATTTGGTTGATCCGGGACGGATGGTTTACACATTTAAGGGCGATTTAGAAAATGTTTTTAATCAAACAGTAGCCTTATTACATCAATTTCAATATGCTCGTTATTCGCCTTTGCTTTATTACAATGGAGAATTGACGGAATTTCAAAAGCAGCAACAAAAAAATGTTGGAGGCTTTATGAAAGGTTTATTGGTTAAAAGATTGGAAAGTAGCTTTTATGCATTCAAAATGAGTGTAAAACGATTTATCGAATCGCATGAAAAATTTATCAATATGTTTGACAAAGGAACCCTTTATATTAGTAAAAAAATAAATGTGTACGATTTGTTAGATCTGGATGACATAGATACGCTTGAAAAAATGGTAGATGATGACAAAGCTGAAAAATACGCATCGAATGAATTTACGAAAGTATATAATAAAATGAAATTCAAACAAGCTTTAACTCAAGACTTTGAAATACTGAAAAAAATTCATAATCTTTGGCTTCCTATCAATAATGACCCCAAGTTGGAAGCATTGATTTTAAACTTGAATACAGATAAAACGATTGTAAACTGCAAGGTTGTCTTATTTACGGAATCGAAAGAAACCGGAGATCATTTATTTGAAAAGTTATACAAATGTTATCCGGGCAGAGTGATGTTTTATTCAAGTAAGGGCGGTCGGTTTGAAAATTTGAAAACAATCAATAATCATTTGATTTCAAGGGAAATAATCAAAGAAAATTTTGATCCGAAGTCAGAAAAACGAAGAGATGATATTCAATTTCTTATCACCACAGATGTTTTAGCGGAAGGTATAAACCTGCATCGTTCCAATGTGTTGATTAATTACGATTTACCATGGAATCCTACCCGTGTATTGCAAAGAGTCGGTCGTGTAAACCGTTTGGGTTCTGAATTTGACAGCATACACATATTCAACTTTTTCCCTACAACACAATCGGATATACATTTAGGTTTGGAAGCCAATATTACCAATAAACTCCAAATGTTTCATTACATTATGGGTGAAGATGCTAAGTACCTGTCGGATGGAGAAGACATAGGCAGTCAGGAGTTGTTCCATACTTTGAATAACAAGGCGACCTATACAGGAGAGGAGGAAGGCGAAAATACTGAACTTAAATATCTGACCCTGATGCGGGAAATCCAGGATACCAATCCGGCATTGTTCGACAAAATCAAGAAATTGCCGAAACAGGCAAGGTCAGGAATGAAAAGTAAGAAAGAGGAAAATCAAATGATTACATTTTTCAGATTGGGAAATTTGAAAAAATTCTGTCTGTATGAAGCAAATAAATCGCAAGAAATCAATTTCTTTGATGCTATGAATTGGATGGAATGTAAGCCGGATGCTTTGCGATTGCCTGTTCCGAATGATTATTTTGAAATGTTGAATATTAATAAAACCAAGTTTAGGCAAGATGTGACTGAAAGCGATGATTCTCCTGCTAAAAAAGGTGGAAAATCAAATGCGGATTTTATAGAGCGGATATTGAAAGACCGTTCATTTAAAGACTATAAGAAATTTACCGAATCGGACGAAGAATATCTTGGTAAAATTCGTATGATGTTGGCAAGCGGTGTATTGGCTAAAAAGACCACTCAAATCATCAAAAAAGAGTTTGAAAAATTGGCTGCTAATGAAAATACGCTCGATCCGATGAGAGTTTTATATATTTTACGAACACATATCAAACAAGTAGATATTGAAAGACCCGAGCAATCGGCAAGTTATTTAAAAAGAGAAGTTATTTTATCTGAATATTTTTTGAAATAAGAAAAAATGGACAAGAACAAAGCAATTGCGATTATAGAAGAAACATTTGATAAAGCATTTGATAAAGAGGTTTTTATCAGATTTATCAAAAATTTGTTGAATGATATTGATACTTCAGAAAACAAGTACAGAGAGTATCGGGGAAACCTCATAAAAGAATCGTTTCGGGCACATATTGCACAATATACCCGCATCGGTAAATATATCGACCCAAATGGCGTTGCGTTGGATGTGCTCGCCATTGAAGTACAGGATGAAAGCAAATTGGATAAAGCACGTACAAGTTTACGCAATTTTGTTATTGACCATTTGGAGAAATTTGAAAAAGATTATGCTTTGGCTGCTTTTTATTCAAAAACGGACAAAGGCTACAATTGGCGATTTTCTTTTATCAAGTTAGAGCATCAAACTACGGTAAAAGGGGGTAAAATAAAGCAACAAAAGGAATTTACGCCCGCTCGCCGTTATTCGTTTTTGGTAGGAGAAGACGAAAAATCGCATACCGCCAAACGACAACTGTTGCCCTTATTGCAAAATGTGTATAACAATTCGTTGATTGAAGATATTGAGAAAGCATTTAGTATAGAGGTTGTTACTGCCGAATTTTTTGAACAATACAAAAGTTTGTTCCTGCACATATCAGAACATTTGGAAGCAGATAGTCAGATAAAAAATGTGTTGGAATCGGCAGGAACGGATATTCCACGATTTACAAAAAAATTGTTGGGACAAATTGTTTTTCTTTATTTCTTGCAGAAAAAAGGTTGGTTGGGCGTGCCAAAAACAGAAAAGTGGGGGTTTGGTCGGAAAGATTTTTTACAATCGCTTTATATCAAATCAATAGCCGAAGACAAGAACTTTTTTAGAGAATTTTTGCAATATTTGTTTTATGAAGCACTTGCCCGTCAACATGGAGCAGATAATTATTACGAACGATTGGATTGCCGTATCCCGTTTCTGAATGGAGGATTGTTTGAAGCAGACTATGATTGGGCGAAATTTCCGATTAATATTCCTAATTCATTGTTCCGAAACGAGGATAAAATAAGCAAAACGGGCGATGTGGGGACCGGAATACTGGATGTGTTTGACCGTTATAATTTTACGATTCGCGAAGATGAGCCGCTTGAAAAGGAAGTCGCCATAGACCCGGAAATGCTGGGTAAAGTCTTTGAAAATATGCTTGAGATAACGGAACGCAAAAGCAAAGGTGCATTTTATACTCCGCGTGAAATTGTGCATTATATGTGTCAGGAAAGTTTGATTCATTATCTGGATAATGCGCTTAACAATACGATACCCAAAGAAGATATAGAGGATTTGGTGCACAATGGTATATTTTCACTTGAAAATGATATGCAAGTAGTTGAAAAAGGCAAAGAAACAGATACATACAGCTATAAATTGCCCGAAAGTATTCGTGCTAATGCTGATTCAATAGATAAATTGATAACCAATATAAAAATATGCGATCCTGCTATTGGTTCTGGCGCTTTCCCTGTTGGATTGCTCAATGAATTAGTAAATATACAATTAATTTTGCGTAAATATTTGTCGAATGGTTATTTGTCGCAAAAACTCAATACTATTGGATTAAAACAGGAAGAATATGATGGGTGCATTTCAAATTGTCGTTAAAAACAATTACTTTTGTCAACGAATTATAATACATACAACTATGACAAAAGAAGAATATTTAGCGTTAGCCGCCAGTCATTATGAAGACTTGGAAAAGTTAAAG
>SNRY01000232.1_pt1 | contig 20645 bp, 11 predicted proteins | sample 4693421 | NCBI WGS metagenome assembly SNRY01 (sample SAMN11003215, study PRJNA524138) | termite gut metagenome | isolation source: Bacteroidetes bacterial symbionts from single cell of protist host amplifed... | host: Streblomastix strix ... | reverse complement strand
ATAATTGTCTCTATACTCCATTAAAACATATAAAAGTTGAAATCGATACAATTCATGGAGTGAAAGGTGAAACTCATGATGCGACATTGGTTTTGGAAACACAAAATAAATATAAAGATATAACATTTTCATTAAAAACAAATACTATCAATCCTACTAAAATAAAGTTCAGAAAACAACTTTATGTTGCGACAACTCGTGCAAAATCATTGTTGTGTGTCGCTGTAGAAGATACGCAAAGTAATAGGCAAGGTTTATCTGATACCTCATTTCCTAAAATAAAAGAGTAAAATTTAAGTTTATACTAAATATGACAGACATCAACGAATTATTAGAACAACTCAATCTCTCAGACGAATCTGTGAGCGTTGAAGCCAAGCGGGCAAGTGTAATCGACAAGTCTGTCATGGAAACTGTAAACTCTTTTTCCAATGAGCCCAATTTGGGCGGAGGTTATTTGCTGTTGGGTGTAGAACGAGTCGAAAATGGAGAAACGTGGCAATACATCGTTACTGGAATAAGCGACCCAGACAAATTGCAATTGGATTTGAGTTCGCAATGTGCTGATTCTTTCAATCTAACCATTCGACCTGATATTACAGTTGAAACGATAGACGGCAAAAATGTTGTGCTGGTATATGTGCCGGAACTACCGGCTTCGCAAAAACCGGTTTATTTCAAAAATCAAGGTTTGCCGCGTGGTGCATTTAGAAGGATTGGCTCCAGCGACCAACGTTGTACCGATGATGATTTATTTATCTTTTACCATCAAGAAGACGAATTAGATAGCAGTATTATCAAAGATTCGGGATTGGACGACATCAGTGAAGAAGCCATCGCGCTATATCGCAATTTGCGGGCGAAAGTAAATCCTTATGCTGAGGAATTGCAATATGAAACGATTGAATTGTTGCAATCTTTGGCTTGCCTGAAAAAAGAAGCAGACAAATATTATCTGACGTATGCCGGATTATTGGTATTCGGCAAGCGGACTTCTCTCCGGCGTTTGCTTCCCATGGTTCGGGTGGATTATATCCGGGTGCCGGGCAATACGTGGATTGAAGACCCAGACAACCGATTTACTACAGTAGATATGCGCGGTTCGATGCTCGAAATGGTGCAGAGGGCTTTTCAGCCTTGTTTCCGATGATTTGCCCAAAGGCTTTGTATTGCCCGAAGGCGAATTGCAAGCGGGAAGTAATGGCCTTCCTGCCCGTGTTTTACGTGAAGCCTTGGTCAATTCGATGATTCACAGAACCTTTCGGGTAAATCAGCCGATACAAATCATTCGTTACGGCAATCGTATTGAGATAAGTAACCCCGGCTTTTCATTAAAACCGGAAGAGCATCTGGGTATTCCCGGTTCAGTAACTCGAAATCCGATTATCGCAACGATATTTCATGAAACCAATTTGGCAGAGACCAAAGGTTCAGGTATTCGTACCATGCGTGCGCTGATGGAGAAGGCACAAATGTTGCCCCCTACCTTTGAGAGCAGTCACGAACTGAATCAATTTACTATTCGCCTGCTTTTGCATCACTTCTTGGGGGAAGAAGATATAAAATGGCTTAGCAAGTTTAAGGCTTTCAATCTGAACGAACAACAAAAATGTGCACTTATTTTCATCAAGGAAGTTGGCGCCATAGATAATCCTACTTATCGACAACTGAATGGAGTTGAAATGATTAAGGTTCGGACGGATTTGCATGATTTGAAAGACAAAGCAATTTTGACTCAAAAGGGCAAAGGCAAAGCTATTTACTATGTTCCCGGGGAAGAGTTAATAAAATTGCTACCTATTCAAGAAGAAAATGAACATGGTAATGAAGTTAGTGTACAAGATAAAGATGATAGTGAACATGCTAATGGAGTTAGTGAACAAGGTGAAAATGGCTTAACAACCCAGTCGGGTGACTTAACAACCCACCTTGATAGCTTAACCACCCAGCCTGGTGACTTAACCGCCCAGTTGCCGCCCGAATTGCAAAATAAATTGGAACAATTGGGACAACGGAGCAATAGCAAAACAGAGATTATTGATGTCATTCTTGAATTATGTCAATGGAAATCACTGACATTAAATCAATTATCAGATTTAATGAAGCGAAAAGATAAAAAGCATTTGAAAAATACTTATATTGCTCCACTACGCAAACAGGGTAAATTGGAATACACTATCCCTGAAATGTCAAACCATCCTAAACAAGCATATCGTACTGTAAGTAGTAAATAGATGTATGTGATATCATTCATTTGTATCATATTTGCGACATTAGCCTATAAGTAGCTGATATACAGTAGTGGATATTTTTGAAGAAGAAAAGAAATATATAAAACGTAGCGAGTCGTAACTCTTTTAAATAAGGCTTATTCATTTACTACATTTACTATCAGCTATTATGAACCATTCAAATCCAGTTAAAACGATGATAACAAGATTTCGGAATACGTTTTTTCAGTTGTTTAGTCGTGCGTTGATCCTATTTACCCTAATGAACATCCATCCTGTGATGAGTTTAAAATCTCAAGATCAAAGCGGATTAAAAGAGATTTATGGAGACTTCAACCATGGACAAACAATAAATAAAAACAATGATTGGATACAATCCATACAAATGATTGAACCCGCTTGCCGTTCTGATGTAAAAGGAATGGTAACCGTAAAATTTAAAGCGACAGGCATGGACGAAGCAAAAGCCTTCTGCTGGAGCCAGCCGACCGATGATAATCCAAGTGAATGGGGGCATGATGTGAATCTGACTTCTAAAATATTGAAAATAAAAAAGAATGGAGAAGCCTCCTTTTTATTTAATGCCGACAATTTTCCGTCCGGACCTATGAATGTACGTATCTACTCGCAAAATAAAAAAGGGGAGAAAGACGTATTTGAATTGCAATTATATAATCGGGGTGGTGTAAAATGGAATCAGGGTATCCCTTCGACAGATCCTCCGGGGGCAAAAGGCTTGAAACTTATGTTTGAAGATGATTTCAACAAACCTTTATCCATTTCGAACGATGGTCGTAATGCCCGTTACAGTGCACATAAACCACGTTTCGGGGATTTCAGCGGATGGCCTTTTTCGGATTATGAGGGATCTAATAATCCTTTTCGCCAAGTAGGTGATTATCTGAAAATAGAAGCCAGAAAAAAGCCTGGGACAAACGGGAGTACCGGGCTAATCGCATCTGTTGATATGGATGGAAAGGGCTTTTGGGCAAAAGCACCCTGCTATTTGGAATGCCGTTTTACCGCTCAATCGGCACCGGGCACATGGCCTGCATTCTGGACTATTACGGGGCTGGATAGTGGATTTCCGGGAGATGAACTGGATATAGTAGAAGCTTACGGCGGAGTAGGTAAGAGTAATCCTAATCATGAAGGATATGGCGTATGCAGCCACTTTTGGGGACAAAAAAACCGGATGGAACCAATAAAGAGGGTTTCTATAAAGTCATACGGATTATGGACCTTGGCGGGAAATCTTATTGGTCTACTACTTTTCATACCTATGGCGTATATATCGGTTTGGAAGAAACGGTATATTATTTTGATAATATCGAAGTTTTGCGTCATCCTACAAATGATATTTCACGCGATTATCCTCATACTTTTCTAATCAACTACGCAATAGGGGGGATAAGCGGATGGCCGATAGACCTTGAACGTTACGGAAACGAATCTGATATGTATGTAGATTTTGTTCGCGTATATGCGTTGTATGGAGTAGATTATATCAATACACCCCAAACGAAGTGACTACCGTCTATACCTATCCGAATCCTTCGGATGCTGTTTCATCCAATGGAAACAGGCTTTTAGTTTTCAATCTTCAATTCACAACTATATTTTCCTGCCGGCAAATGATACACATTGCTTCTGCTTTGCAAAACGATTTTATCTTTGGATGAAGTTTGCACGGATTTTAAGGTATAGCCCCCAGGCAAATAGAAATCGGCGGTTGCATTGGCAGGAATGGTAATAGTGTAAGTAACGACTTTCTTCTTACGTTCCCATTGAGAACAAATCTCTCCGTAAGGCGACCGGTAAGATATGGAAGACCGATTCAACCCTTCTACAAAGTGAGGAGTCAATTTAATATTCTTGAAACCCGGCTGCGCTTCATCCGGTTTGATGCCGCCCAAAGCCTTGAAGAACCAGCCCCCTATTTCACCGAACATCATGTGGTTATCCGATATGTCACGTGCGGCTTCCATATCCCAGTTTTCCAATAAAGTGGTAGAACCGTTTGCAATCCACCATCCCCACGAGGGGTACGTATTTTGCGATGCCAATTTGTAAGCAACTTCCGCATAACCGTTTTCGCTCAAAGCATTCAATACGGCTTTCGCACCAAGCACACCCACATCAATGTGTAAATTACTTGCCTCCACTGCCTTTGCCAGATTTTGCGCTACTTTGGCTTTATACTCATCGGGGACAATTCCCCACATCAAAGGCACGCTCAACTCGGTTTGTGTGCCATTGGAGTAAATCCCCGTTTCCTTATGGAGGTATTTATTGTTGACGGCATTCTTTATCTTTTCGGCTAATGCCGAATAACATTCATCATCTTGTTGTTTGCCGAACAGTTTGGCTGCTTTCGCCAAAATAAGTGCGTCTGTATAATAGTAAACCGATGAAGTAAGTTCAAGAGACGATTGTGATTTTACGGGAACCCAGTCGCCACGTGCCCAAGAGGTTAACCCATCGGGGCTATTGCGAGTGATGTAATCTACATATCGTTTGATGTTTTCGTAACAGTCGCTCAGCAACCTGCTATCCCCATAGAAAAGGTATATATTCCACGGAATGATTGCAATTGTACTTGTCCAATCCACGCCGTTGCTTGTGCCATAGCCCCATCCGCCGGTCGGGATAATATCCGGCAAAACGCCATTGGGTTGTTGTTCATCACGATGGTCTGCCAGCCATTTTTCATAAATGGTGATGCCATCGAAATTGAAAAGTCCCGTTTCTATGCCTAAATGACCATCTCCCGTCCAACCGTTTTTCTCCCGTTGCGGACAATCGGTAGGGTAGCCAAACAAGTTGGAGAGGTATGAATTGTTAGTTGCCCACCAAAGTTTATTTACCAGTTCGTTGGAGGTATTCAACTGACCGGTGGGAGGTACATCGCTGTGCATGAAATAACCGGTGAGGCTTTTAGGGGACAACTGCAACGGCTTGCTGGACGTAACTTCCACATAACGGAAACCCTTATAGTTGAATTTAGCCATAAACTCCTCCGTCTGCTTTCCGGCAAGGGTGATAATATCCGTTTGAAAAGGATCGTTCCCGTCCTTCGGTCTGTGATATACATCAATGTTAGACATATCTGCCCGACCGTTTGTTTTGTTGAGTCGTTCGGTATGTTTTAACTGTATTACGGTGCCTTGCTCCCCATTTACGCGTATTTTCGTAACGCCTGAGATATTTCGTCCCAAGTCGAACAGATAAGTAGTATCATTAATTTGCTTAACGGATTGTGCGGGTATTTCCTCCACATTACGTATCGGGTGCAATTGTTGCGAAACAATATTTTCCGAAGGTACAGCGCGATAGTTTACGCCCTGCCATTTTGAATCATCAAAATCGGCAGTATCCCAACCGATTTGTTCAAGTCGGGCATCGTAATGTTCAGCCGTATAGATGCTATTAAAAGTCAATGCTCCCGATGAAGTCTTCCAATCCCTTTCGGAAATAATAGTTTCAACGGTGCCATCCTCGTAAGTGATACGCAAATCCAGGCAGAATGCTGGGCGATTACGCCAGGGGGCACGCTCAAAATCCCATACGGCAATGGATTGATGATTGTACCAACCATTACCCAACAATACACCAATGGCGTTCTTGCCTTGTTGCAGCTGATGGGTTACGTCGTAAGTAACATACAATGTGCGGCGGTCGAAACGAGTGTAGGTGGGGTCAAGTCTGTGATTGCCTATTTTCTCACCATTCATGGAAAGTTCGTACAATCCGGCTACCGCTACATATACCCGCCCGGATTTAATTCTTTTCTTGATGGGGAATGTTTTACGGAAATAAGGTGCCGGTTTATAATCAATTCCATGTCTGTCGCTAATCCAAGCGCCTTGCCAATTATTCCCTCGCATTCCGGTCTCGAACGATGCCACTATCGATTTCCGCACAGTATTGTCCTTGTCCCATATCTGAATCTGCCAATAATACTTGGTAAAAGGTTCCAGCTTTTTCCCTTGGTAAGCAACAAGCATCTTGTCGGATACCTGTTTTTGCGAATTCCAGGCAGTACCTTCGCCTTGTGCCACAGCCAACGAATCGGTTCCAACGACGATGCTATACGCATTCTGCACCGCACCTTGCCGCTCATCACTCAGCATCCAACTCAATCGCGGCGAATCAACATCAATACCTAATGGATTGATTAGGTATTCGCAACGCAACGCATCGGGATTTTGAGCATACAAAACCGATGAAAAAAGAAAATAAAAAGATACAAATAATTGTTTCATACGTAAACGGATATGATTATATGGACTTATATCGGAGATATCCAAGAAATTTACCCTAACTGATTCACAAACAAAGCTACAGGTTTTAACAACTTGCAGCTTTCCTAATTTAAAACAATCTTATGGACAATGTCCACTGCATGCAACTATTTCAAATAGAAATCTGCTGTTATTTCTCCTCGTAGCGTTTTCTTATAGGGTATATTCACATTGTCAACGAAAATAAATTGCCCTTGCGATGCTTTTTTAAGTTCTTTTACCTCACATTTCAAGCTGTTGGCTAATTTATCAGCCATTTCACGGGCATTTCCTATAGCTACTTCCGTCAGTTTTGTTTTGATTGAATTAAAATCCGCATAATCATAAGTTACTTTATATCTGGAATCGTCATTCGTTATTGCAACGTTTTGCCTCCAAAAATAATTCTGTTCCGATATTAATTTATGTACCTTTTCCATCTCCTCTGAGGTAACTATAATAACAGAAGTAGCTATGTAGCGCTGGTAAGGACGGTTGGATAATTGTTTATCTGTCTGCGTATCCGACAATTCAATAGGGGTAATGTAAAGTTCGTCATCAGTTACCCCGTTTGCTTTCAAATAATCTATGATAAGTTTATTCTTCGCAATAACAGTGTATTGAAGATAATTCAAATCATTACCCGACTCCTTATATAGTAGGGGCCAAGTCACTTTTTGAGCGGTAATGACCGTTTCGGCAACTCCTTGCACACTTATCACTCGTTCTTTATCTCTATTTGTTACCCCTGCTTTAATCAAAAAACCTAATACAATTAAGCCAACAGCAATAAAAAACGCTTCCAATTTCCAGCTTCTCATATCCGAATTTCTTATAGTTTGATAATACATAAACAAAAACGTTATACTAATTTCAGTTAGGTATCTTTTAGGATTGCAAACATACTTATATCTTAACGATTAAACAACTCAAACGTGATTTTAAAACCTATTCGCGAGAATTTGCCATTCATATTATTAACAAATACTCCGGCATCGAAGACATGCGTACCGATACCATACCCGATTTCCCAATAAGGATTCAAACGAGGTACTCTCAACATCCCTACATACAAACGCTCATTTAGTATATTGCGAGTGAACTTGCGCAAACGAGATAGGAGAAGAAACGGTGCTTCATAAGTAACGTTGGCACGAACATAATGCCGTGAAGAATTGTACCATCGTCTGTCAAGTAGTTGAAATATACCACCAATGTCATCGTTCCACCCGACAGGGAGATTACTTTTTGAGAAATTAACGAAGTCAACAAAATAAAGTTGCTCTTGATTACTGAATATTCCCCATCCTGCCCGGTAATACAAGTTATTCAGTAATCCCAATGAAACGTGATGCTGAATATCCATTTCCCATCGCTCATACTCTCCGGTACTGTTGAGAACACCTTTTAATCCTCGTTCCCAATCTACCGAGAACGTTGGATAATCGGAATGAAGGTTTATTTTATTGTTACCTTTCATATAATAGTATTGACCGGGAGTCCATTCCACTTTTACACGAGGGGCAATACTGATATACGTATTCCGAAATTTCTCCGTTATCTCATCAGAAGTTGGAATAGGATTTTCTATGGGATTTTTAATCGGTACAAATTCCGATGCGTTAACTGCTGTCCTTCTATGAGCTGCAAAACCAATATGCAAATTTAATCCGTTGGCTACTTCTATGCTATGCCAACATTTAAGATACAAATCTCGAAAATAATCCAAACGGATTTTATTAAAATCGAAAACACTATCGGGAATTTCCTTTAATTCATCAAGTATATCGCTTCCATATATCCGGTTACCATTACCAACGTCAAAACGAATGGATGCTCGCTTTTGGGGTAAATAATCCATCGTTGTATTGACAGACCAATACAATTCCTTAATTTTATGGGCATAGCCTACTTGAGGAATCACGGATAACGTTCTACCGTTGGAGAGGGATTGATTATATCGCAATTTTTGCTTGTAAGAAATTCCATCCGTTCCACTGTAGCTGAATAATACCGGATTGATAAGAGGTGAGAAATTTACGCTAACACGCTCTACGTTAAACGTATGGCTATTTAATAATAAATTATTCATTTCCCCTCTGAAGACTTGTGTTTCGGTCGGAGGTTTTTTATTATGCTGTGCAGTATCTCTTCGGAGAAAATAGTTTGTATATAAGGCACGTTCACGTTCCGTGAGTTCTATCGGTCTAACGGATATGAAAGAGGTGGTATCCGTTTTTAATGAATCGGCATTGTGTTGAATAATATACGTATCCGACAAATCATAATTCTTTTTTTGCTGTTGCCGTTTCTTTTCTTTTTGCAATTCTATGGAACGATAATCCAAAGATGCAATATATTCACCTTTCAAGATGTTCCCCAAGAAGACATAGGTAACTTTCAAATCATTATATACAGGCAGGAACTCATTTTCATTGCCGGCATCTCCTGTTCTTACCAAATTATCAAAGTGGAGATATTCCGATTGTCCGGCAAAACGTATTTCACGGATACTCCATGTTTTGTCACTCACTATCATATAGCCTTTTACCAATTGATAGCTATTAATTTTCGGAGTAAAAGTGATTTTATAATTTTGATTGGTAGCGTTCCCCGTTATTTGTTCCAACCGGTACTTATAATACTTTTCACCGTTTGAAGCCAAAGGTGAGAGTAGCTTTTTATGAAGTAAAGAAGAGGAATAGATATTGATATGAAAATATTCCGGCAATTCTCCCCGCAATTCTTTTGTTTTACTGTCAATGGTGCCGAGGCTTGCTTTTATTTGATGATTATAAATATTGGGAGCGGTGTAATGTAGGTCGCTATATGTTTCTACAATATATTCGGGAATATTTTTTTGTATTTTGAAAGCGAAAGGAAGATAACGAAAAAGCAAATTCTTTTTTTGCACACTCATCTTACCTTTTATATATAAGTTGGCTTGGTAACTAGTTACTATTTTTTCATAAAATGGGGCATTATTCATTACCTCTTTTAATATCGAATCCAATGCTGTCGAATATGTACCGAAAGCGGCAATCGATTTTTCTTTCTCGGCACTTCTCATTGTTTCCGTAGAAAAAAGAAAGATACATAATAGCCATATATAAGTAGGAGATTTCAATCCGACTTAGATTAAATATAGAATAAAAAAGACGCTACCGTAGGGGACTCTCATCTTCTTTCTTAAAAGAAGATGAGAGTGGAATTTCCTTAATTCTTCCCGTGACAATTCTTGTATTTCTTTCCGCTTCCACAGGGGCAGGGATCATTTCTTCCTGCCACTTTTTCCGCGCGAAGGGGTTCTCTCTTTACCTCCCGTGTATCACGCTGGGCAGCCTCTCCCTGTCCGGGATTACTTAAACCTTGTCTGTTTTCCCGATACTTACTCATATCCTGCCGCTTTTCGGGGGCTGCTTGACGCACTTGACTCGGATCTTGTACCGGTAGTTGACCGCGCATCAGTATGGAAATTGTTTGATTGTTTATCTTGTTAACCATCGTATCGAACAGATTTACCGATTCCAATTTGTAAATCAGCAGCGGGTCTTTTTGTTCGTAGCTGGCATTGCGCACAGCGTGTTTCAATTCGTCTAATTCGCGAAGATTTTCCATCCATGCCTCGTCAATCACGTGTAGCAAGATTGACTTCTCAAAAGAACGTACTACGGATTTACATTCGCTTTCGTAAGCCGCTTTCAGATTACAAGAAATATTGTACATCCGTTTCCCATCGGTAATGGGGATGAGTATGTTTTCATACATGTGTCCCTGATTTTCATATATCTGCTTGATGACAGGATTGGCAATTTGTGCCAAATACTCCGTTTTGCGCTTATAGTTTGCCATAGCCTGATTGAAGGCTTTTTCCGCCATAATTTCTTTCTTTTCTTCACGGAATTCATTTTCAGTAAAAGGCACTTCCATTGCCAATGTTTGCAAGTAACTTATCTTACAACCTTCATAGTCGTTACTTTCAATAGGAGCCACACATCTATCCCACACCATATTGGTGATATCCATTCCGATACGTTCGCCTATTAAGGCATGGCGACGTTTGGTATAGACTACCGTTCGCTGTTTATTCATCACATCGTCGTATTCCAACAGATGTTTACGAATGCCGAAGTTGTTTTCTTCTACTTTCTTTTGTGCGCGCTCAATGGAGTTTGAAATCATCGTGTGTTCTATCATTTCACCCTCTTTGAAACCCAATTTATCCATTACGCTCGCTATTCTTTCGGAGGAGAAGAGGCGCATTAAATCGTCTTCAAGCGAAACAAAGAAGACCGAAGAACCCGGGTCTCCCTGACGACCGGCACGTCCACGCAACTGACGGTCAACACGGCGCGACTCGTGGCGTTCCGTTCCGATAATAGCCAAACCTCCCGCAGCCACTACTTCCGGACTGAGTTTAATATCCGTACCACGACCTGCCATGTTGGTAGCAATCGTTACAATACCTTTCATACCGGCTTTGGCTACAATTTCCGCTTCTTTCTGATGCAACTTGGCATTGAGTACGTTATGTTCTATCTTACGCATTGCCAACATTTTGCTCAGCATTTCGGATATTTCTACTGAAGTAGTTCCGACTAATACGGGGCGACCAGCATTGACCAAACTTTCTATTTCTTCGATAACAGCCTTGTATTTTTCGCGTTTTGTTTTATATACGCGGTCGTTCATATCTTTACGGGTAACGGGGCGATTGGTGGGAATAACTACTACATCAAGTTTATAAATATTCCAGAATTCTCCCGCTTCCGTTTCAGCTGTTCCGGTCATACCAGCCAATTTATGATACATACGGAAATAGTTCTGCAACGTAATTGTGGCGAATGTTTGAGTGGCTGCCTCCACTTTCACCTGTTCCTTGGCTTCAATAGCCTGATGCAGACCGTCCGAATAGCGACGTCCCTCCATGATACGCCCCGTCTGTTCATCCACAATCTTCACTTTGCCTTCAATCACTACGTATTCATCATCTTTCTCGAACATGGTGTATGCTTTCAATAATTGGTTAATGGTATGCACACGTTCGGATTTGATGGAATAGTTGGTCATCAAAGCATCTTTCTTTTCTAATTTCTGTTCCTCAGTCAAACTTGTATCGATTTCGAGTGCCGAAAGTTCGGCAGCTATGTCGGGTAATACAAATAAGGCTTGGTCTTCGGATTTACCGGTAATTAAATCAACACCTCTGTCCGTTAAATCAACGCTGTTCAACTTTTCTTCAATAACAAAATATAGCGGTTCGGTTACCTCGTGCATGCGCTTGTTATTCTGCTCCATGTAAATTTCTTCCGTTTTCAGCATACCGGCTTTGATCCCTTGTTCACTCAGGAATTTAATGAGCGCTTTGTTTTTAGGAAGAGACTTATGGCTACGATATAAAGCAAGGAATCCTTCTTCTACGTCTTTCTTATTGTCCGAAGCAATTAATTTCCGAGCATCACTTAGGTATTTGGTTGCCAACGCCCTTTGTGCTTCTACCAATCTTTCCACTAACGGACGGAACTCTTCAAATAACTGGTCATCTCCTTTGGGAACAGGACCTGATATAATAAGAGGTGTACGCGCATCGTCAATCAATACGGAGTCCACTTCATCAACGATGGCATAATTGTGTTGCCGTTGTACCAGATCGTTCGGACTAATCGCCATATTATCACGGAGGTAATCAAAGCCAAATTCATTGTTCGTGCCGAATGTAATGTCCGCTAGATAAGCCTTCCGACGAGCATCGGAGTTTGGCTGATGCTTGTCTATACAATCCACACTCAACCCGTGAAATTGATACAGCGGTCCCATCCATTCCGAGTCGCGTTTTGAGAGGTAATCATTGACGGTTACGATATGTACCCCGTTTCCCGTGAGTGCATTAAGAAATACAGGCAATGTAGCAACAAGAGTTTTGCCTTCACCTGTCGCCATTTCGGCTATCTTTCCTTTATGTAGCACTACGCCACCGAAAAGCTGCACATCGTAATGTATCATGTTCCACACAATCTCATTACCACCTGCCATCCAGTGGTTTTGGTAAATGGCATTATCGCCTTCAATACGGACAAAATCCTTAGTAGCTGACAATGTACGGTCGAACTCCGTAGCAGTAACTACTATTTCTTCATTTTCGGTAAAGCGTTTAGCCGTTTCTTTTACGATGGAAAAGGTTACAGGGAGAACTTCATCCAATACTTTTTCATAAATATCAAGTATCTTCTTCTCCGTTTTGTCTATTTCCGTAAATATCTCTTCACGGTCTTCCATTTCGGTCTGTTCGATGCTTGCTTTCAGTTCTTCTATCCTTACACGTTCTTTCTCTGCTGCATCGTGAATATATTTTTTCAGCTCTCCGGTTTTAGCACGAAGAGCATTGTTGTCAAATTGAGCAACCTCCGGATAAGCAGCTTTCACTCTTGCCACCCAAGGTTGAACCTCTTTCATATCTCTGGTTGCTTTGTTTCCGAATAAACTTCCTATAATTTCGTTAAATCCCATGTTTCTAAATATTTATTTAAAAATTGTTCGTTTGTTATCTCTCTTCACCACATATCTCCAAGCGACACTACCTTGCAGGCATTGGGAGCGCGTATCCTCATAAAATGAGCCAACGTGGGAGCTATATGGTCGGCACTTACGGACGTATATATCACATCGGGCTTTATCCCCCCACCCATAAAAATTAAGGGAGCCGGCGCATGGGCGTATCTAACGACTTTGCTCAGCATCGGATTATCGTCCACAACAACCCAACCCGGAAGCACATCAATCAATAAATCACCTGACTGCCGACGGTTGAAACTGTTTTTTATTTTATCCGTATCCGGTGTCCAAGTGCCTAGCAACAGCCGATGTGCCGAATAAGCATTATTCACTCCACTGAATTGTATCAAGAAATCGGCACATTTATCTTGTATCTCCGCTAAGTTTAATCTTTTATCTTCTATCAGTTTCTGATTAAGGTATATTTGCCGGTTGTAATAGGTTTCTACATATTGCCCCTCACCGTAAGTAGCCATCAGGTAAATGTTCAGTAATGCGGCGCAACGGTTTAGGTAAAATTCTCCCGTCGGTACTCTGTATTTATTCAAATCGAGAGCATCCGGCTTCGTATGTCCGGTGGAAGTAATGAAGAAAATAACATTTTGCAACCCGTATTTCTTCTCTACAAGTTCTATCAATCGAGCAATGCTTTTGTCAAGCCTTACATAAGCGTCTTGTATTTCCAAAGCACATTCATGCGCATTCATGTTGTTGTAAAGCCCCGCGTAATACGTCAACAAGAGCATATCGGGTATCTCGTCTTTACCGATAACACTATGATTTATGCACTCTTCCGCCAGCGCATTCACCTCGTCGTTGACAAGGGGAGAAGTAACGAAACGTTTGTATTTGTTCGTCTTTGTTCCTTCAAACTTATATTTGAACGTGTCTTTTGCCCATTCGGAAATTAAATAAGTATATCTGTTTTCAGGCAAAAAGGGCGACCAAACGATATTATCAATCCGAAAATCAAGCGCATTTCCCTCATTATATCGGTTTACCCACAGAGGAAACTCTCCGTAGTAAGTCGTTCCGCACCATTTTCCCGTGCTGCTGTTCAGCCAAAAGGCTCCATCCCCTGCATGTCCCGCAGCAAAAATGGCAGTTTCGCGAAAAGGAGAAACGGCATATACCAATCCTTTGCCTTTGGTGGCTATCTTCAGTTCATCAGCAATAGTGGAAGTAAGTAGGTGTGAGGGTGAGGAACTCTCATCGGTATAATTCCCCATAAAAGCAAAGTCCTCTGCACAATAGACAGGGCGCAAAGTGGCTCTATCCATCCAATACTCTGCAATGATTCCGTTTAGCGAAGGAGGCGTTCCTGTGTATATTGTAGCGACAGCCGAGGCACGGTCAGGGTTCGCAAAGGTATATTCCGTATCACGGTACACTCGCCCATCTCTCCATAGGCGTTTGAAGCCGTTTTCACCAAATAAATCGGAAAAGGTTTCCACATAATCCGTGCGCAATTGGTCTATCGTTATGCCTACCACCAATCTGGGAGCAGAAGGCATCGGACGGGCAGATAAACCGGTCAACGTCAATATGGTTACTACGGAAGTTAGTACGTGTCTCTTCATTTGGCTTTTTTATGACTCAATATAAGATTGTTTGCCGAACGCAACAACAAACATAAACCCAAAGGTAATACGGCCAAATCAATTCTCTGCGGTATTATCACCCAAAGCAACATAAAAAGTGTTAAAACAAGGATATTCAAAAGATGATACAGGCTTTTTTGCCCTTTTATTTCTCGCCGTATTACGAAAGGCAAGCATAAAAGATGCAGCGGATGGAACACAAAAATCAAGTAATTGGGACTAACGGCCGGATGCTCCGAAAAGAAGGCCAGGAACGCAACAAGGCATCCGCATATACCGGCGGCTGCAAATAATACTACGTCAACACCCCAGATATGTTTTCGCTTTTTCAGTCCGAAGGCAGTGATAAAAGCCACAATGAACAGGAGTAAAAGAGCCGTCTGAAATGGGTTAAGAGGGAAACCGCCGGAATCATCCGCTTTTTCCTCTTCCACAAGCGTGCATGTACCGGATACGAGAGGTCTCTCGTCGCCACCGTCATTGTCCGTTATCGTGGCAGAAGCAAAATAGGACATCAGATACAAGGGCACAAACATCTTTTGACGGTCATCTATCTGTTTATCCACCTCCGGTCCTAAACAAAAATCCATACCGAAACGCGCCCACTCATTGGCTGGGGTATGTTCATAAATAATGTCCCGAAATGTTCGCCCTTTGTCGCTACCGACGTAGTGTATTTTGCTGTTGAGACACTCCTCTATCTTGTCTCGCGGACGGGTAGCGCAATTGTCATATAAAAAGTTATAACGATATATGCGGTTTTCGGGACGGGCATTTTCCACTAATCGTTCCGCCAATTTCCTTTTTTCTTCGGACGTCAAATTCAATGTTTGCTGCCATACGGAGCGGTTGTAATAAACGTATTCCGCTACAAAACGCTGATAATCCGTTACTCCCAACCAATAATCCGTTTCCCCTTTCACAAACCGCCAAATGAAATGGGGAGCATCGAAATCAAATATCCCGTAATTGAACACCAAATCTATATGCTTCTTGGGATATTCATAGCGCACAGCCGTATGTCCGAAAAGCGAATAAATCTCCTTCTTACCCGGAGCACACGTTAGCAAGCTCAACCGGATAGAATCGGCATCAACATCTGTCGATACAACGCTTTGCGTAATAGCATCGACGGATAACGTCCACAATCCTATTGCGATTATCACAAATCGCTTTACGTATTTCTTCCTCATTGCGACACTGAAATGAAGCGCGAAGGTACGAAACTTTTTTACATATAACCGGACATTACGCGCTACAATTCACTACAATGACATCAACCCGCAAAAATTATATGGAAAGTGTTTTTAATACGTTTACCAATTCTTTTTTAATAGGTTTATCTTTTTTGATAGCCTTTGAGAAAGGCACATACACTATTTCATCGTTTTCGATACCTATCATCACGTTTCGCTGGTCATCCATAATGGCTTCAATCGCTGCCGAGCCAAGCCGACTGGCTAATATACGGTCATAAGCCGTAGGGCTACCCCCCCGCTGCACGTGCCCCAGAATAATAACGCGAACGTCATACTGCGGGTATTCTTTTTTCACACGTTCGGCATAGTGCAGGGCGCCGCCCGTTATATCACTTTCGGCTACCAACACGATACTGCTGTTTTTCGATTTGCGAAATCCGTGTTCGATAAGCTCTTCCAATTGGTCAACCTCAGTATTAAATTCAGGAATAATCGCTGCTTCCGCCCCCGAAGCAATAGCCCCGTTCAAGGCAAGAAATCCCGCATCCCGCCCCATTACTTCTACAAAGAAAAGGCGGTCGTGCGAGGTCGCCGTATCGCGAATTTTATCCACAGCATCCAAGATAGTGTTCAATGCCGTATCGTATCCGATGGTCGAATCCGTTCCATAAAGGTCATTGTCAATCGTACCCGGCAATCCGATGCAAGGCACATTATGCTCTTGGGCGAAGATGCGCGCCCCTGTCAAAGAACCGTCTCCACCTATAACGACAAGTGCATCAATGCCTTGTTCTTGCATTACCTCGTATGCAATCTGCCTGCCTTCGGGCGTAGTAAACTCATTGCAACGGGCGGTTTTTAAGATAGTCCCTCCCATTTGTATGATATTACTGACATTTTGACTCTTAAATTCAACGATATCATTCGTTATCAAACCCCTATATCCTCTGTATATTCCTTTCACTTGCAATCCATTATAAATAGCGGAACGGGTAACGGCGCGGATAGCCGCATTCATCCCGGGAGCATCACCTCCGGAAGTTAATATCCCTACACATTTTACTGCTGCCATAAAACTATTATTTTAAAGTTTCGATGCTGCAAAGATAAGAAATCGTAATAAATTTACGGCTCTCCTCTTTAAGAAAAGGGGCAACATAAAAATAAAAATTCATCCGTTATTTGCGGGATTGAATAACGAAATAACTCCCCACTCTCCATTTTCAACTATACTCTGTGCCTCCGTGCCTCTGTGTTCAATCCCACTTTCCACTTTCAACTAAATTTGGGCGTTCCCCCTACGGAGTCGAATAAAAAGGCGTATCGAATCATTGCTATCTATGTGCCACTCCTTCGGAGTGTTCATAAAAACATTTTCAAATCAAATTGAAACAGGCTCTTATTTTATTTCTTATGATATTTTTAATTAGCAATGATCAGTACGTAGTGGTTGCCGGTTTTTCCGCGTAAGGCGCCAGTTCGCCATTGTGGATTGCGTATAGCCGTTTGTGAGTGGACTGCATAGCTTCTACCATGTCAGGATATGGGCGATCTGTTATATCCAGCAAACCAATATTATAGTTTTCACCATCCATACGCCCCGTATTGGGTTGGTCTATCCATTGGAACCAATGGGTGCCAACCAGTGAAGGGTGAGCATATCCTTGCTCGTTGTAGTAACGATAGGCTTTCCCCCTGTCCTTTTGGGTGGCTACCTGTACGATACCGGCTGCCATGCCGCGGTCAGGTACGCCGAAATGGTATTCCCCAATAAGGATAGGCAAACCCGTTTGCGCGTCAATACGTTTCATAAAGTCTTCATTCGGCTGCAATTGGTAGCAGTTGAAACTGAATACGTCGAAATGCTTTCCGGCAATGGCCAGTAGTTCATCGGTAGTTTCACCTCCGAAGCGCATCCCTAAGTTCAGGTGGTTGGGGTCGTGTTTTTTCAGGGTAGTATTTACCAGCCCAAGGAACTTGTCGAAAGTTTCGTACACAAAGGCGCGTTTAGCTTCCGGGGAATATCCCTTTTCTTTAATATAGGCTTGAAGCGCTATTTTGATTGGGCGGTCGTTCCCGCTCAGGATGCGGTCGCACAAGATGGTTTCCTGTCCCGGCCAGGGCTGCTCATTTCCTACAAAATAACCAAGCAGCCAAGTATTCTCTTTATAGATTGCTGCCATACCGCCAATAGATTTATGAATGGCTTGGACATACTGGGGGTCGTAAATATCCGGCAATCCCATAATGCCTTTCTCTAATTGCAAACCGGGCAGGGAGAGGACAAAGGGAGCCTGGTTCGAGCGGCAGACGGCAGGCGACGACCAGTTGGCAATGGTATTCAATCCCCAAGCCTGCATACGCTTGATAGCTGTTTGCACCCATTCGGTCTCTGCCGCATTGCCGTAGCGCCGACGGAGGTTCCACATATAATAGTCGGCATAGCCGATTGTATCCTGCAAGTTCTCGAATAGATATTCCCTTCCGGAAGTAGCTGTTCTAACGGAAGCGCCCATACAATCCACGCCTACGGAGAGGAAGAGGTAGCCTTCCGGATCTATCAACCACCATTTACCATCTATCTTTTCGGTACGGAAGAAGCCGGTAGTTTTCATCTGCCGGGCTTTATATCCCCCATATTGCGAGACGTTGGGCAGCAAGGCTTGTAAGCCGGCATTCTCCTGCTTCCAGGCAACTGCCAGTTCTTCTTGTGTTTTTATTTTTCCCGGCCAGGTTTGTACGGCCCATTGTCCGAAGGCGTCAACCAAATAGCCCTTCCAGAGTACCCGGTCGCCCGGGTCGTCTTTACTTAAGGAAACAGAGAAGAGTTCGAGGGTAGGGTTATTCACAGGAAAGTGCATATAGAAGCAAATGCTGTCTATGCCCGTCAGAGAGCCTACCGCAGTATGATGAATATTGACCTGCCCCAAAGCACGCGCTTTATTATAGGTAGCTGCCATATCGACAGCCGACACGGGCAACTCGCGATAATACTCCAGCGGGATAGAGAAGCGTATCTTAGCCCCCGGAAAGGGTTGCACACTCTTAGCCAATAAGCCGCCGGAGGTTACCGGACCCACATAAAAACGCTGAGGGGAAGAGGCGTTAAACTCCAGTACTAAGAAATTATACTCCGACCAATCGGACGGAAGCCCAGGGGCGATGTCGCTCAGTGCCCAAGTGTAAGTAGTCACTTTTTCTTCGGAAGAGAACGACATCAGGGTTGATTGCTCCAACGACCGGGAACACGAAAAGAAGACCGGAGACAAAAGGAAGAGAAACAATAAGAGTCTTGCAGTGCACATACTATTTACCTTTTATAGATTCATGTTTTGGGTAGTGATTTTAAAAATATGCTGTTGTAAAAATTTGTCAATCAGGTTATAAGTGATTATTTTTGTATATGAACATCATACTAATCTTTCATTGCCCCGATTGTCAAAGCCCAAAAATAAAGAAAAACGGCAAGAAAGTCTGTGGCAAGCAGAACAATCTTTGTAAAAATTGTTTTCGCCAATTTATCGGCGATCAGGCTCTCACTAATAAATTATGAGAGGCTGACAGTGGATGAATTTTGGACATATGCAGGCAATAAGGGTAAGAAGTATTGGTTAATTTATGCCTACGAACATCAAAGCGGGGAAATAGTGGCTTACTGGGGTAAGAAGGATTAAAAACAGCTAAACCCTTAAAGAGAGAAGCTTATCAAACCGGGCGTTTCTTTGGGATGTGTCTGTACGGACGATTGGCAGAGTTTTATATGTATAAACAGCATACTTTCTGCATCACCTTCTGTTTTTTTTTATTATATTTGTTTGATGATTAATTGCAAAAATAGTGATATGAAATAAATTGATTTCATATACCTTCCTCCTCATCCTACCGGCAACCCATGCACATATAGTAAAGAGTATGTGCACAGACGGTAAAAAGCACGTGCACACATTGTCGCAAGCCTGTGCACACAGAGTAACAACTACGTGCACAGACAGTATCCAACCTGTGCACACTCTCTCTACAAATAATTAAATAGATTCTTTGCGGTTAACAGCTATACGCTTGGAAGCGTGTGCGCAGCCTTGCTACTCTCAATGAGGATAACCTTTGCGAGCAAAGGCTATTCTCTTAAATGTAAACTTCAGCCTACATTTTATTGAAAACAAGACTTTACCTCGCATTAATAAAGGGAAAACTCCAACTGCTTTCCTTTAACGTGAGTTGTTTTTTAACGACCGTTTAATAATATTAAGAAATTGAGCTTCAAATAAGAAATGGAGAGGAAAGAATTACTACCCAAAAAGATGTAAGCAAATAGATAATAACCTACTAAATATCAATGATATGTTAATAGAAACATAAAATATCAAAAACTTTATTATCAGATGTTTTTGCAGTTAAAAATAATTTCTTTTAATTTGTAATTGATAATGGTCGTTAAAAAACACTACCTCTTTATTTATGAGCCTGTTTAACTTTGATTTGAGCCTATTTTTATGAATACTCCGAAGGAGTGGCATATAGATAGCAATGATTCGATACGCCTTTTTATTCGACTCCGAAGGAGTCGAACCTCACTTTCATTGGGCTTGCTATAAATATCCGAATCCTTCGGATTCTGTTTTTAATTGCTTTCGTAGCAAATAATTCATAACGGCTATAGTTAATAATAGTGTTGCTATATCATTAAAAAGTATTATCTTTACGGTATAACCACAAACAAACATAACCCAAATGGAATACCAAGAAGTTCTGCTATTAGCCAAGTCCTTATCAAAAGAG
>SNRY01000231.1_pt1 | contig 20700 bp, 18 predicted proteins | sample 4693421 | NCBI WGS metagenome assembly SNRY01 (sample SAMN11003215, study PRJNA524138) | termite gut metagenome | isolation source: Bacteroidetes bacterial symbionts from single cell of protist host amplifed... | host: Streblomastix strix ... | reverse complement strand
CCGGTCATACCTGCCAATTTATGGTACATACGGAAATAGTTCTGCAACGTAATCGTGGCGAATGTTTGAGTGGCTGCTTCCACTTTCACCTGTTCTTTGGCTTCAATAGCCTGATGCAGACCATCCGAATAGCGACGTCCTTCCATGATGCGTCCCGTTTGCTCATCCACAATCTTCACCTTGCCGTCAATCACCACGTATTCATCGTCTTTCTCGAACATAGTGTATGCTTTCAATAACTGACCGATGGTATGTACACGTTCGGATTTGATAGAATAATTGGTCATCAAGGTGTCCTTCTTTTCTATTTTCTGTTCTTCGGTCAAACTTGTATCGGCTTCGAGTGCCGAAAGTTCGGCTGCTATATCGGGCAATACGAACAGGCTTTGATCGTCGGACTTGCCTGTAATCAAATCAACCCCTTTATCCGTCAAGTCAACACTGTTCAGCTTTTCATCAATAACAAAGTAGAGCGGGTCTGTTGCCTCGTGCATACGTTTGTTGTTCTGCTCCATGTAAATTTCTTCCGTTTTTAGCATACCTGCTTTGATACCTTGTTCGCTCAGGAATTTGATAAGTGCTTTGTTTTTCGGAAGTGCTTTGTGACTGCGGTATAAGGCAAGGAATCCTTCTTCCGTCTCTTTCTTGTCTTCCGAAGCGATCAACTTTCTGGCATCACTCAGGTATTTGGTAGCCAACATTTTCTGTACCTCCACCAATCTTTCCACTAACGGACGCAACTCTTCAAACAATTGATTTTCCCCTTTGGGCACAGGACCTGATATAATAAGAGGTGTACGCGCGTCGTCAATCAACACGGAGTCAACCTCATCAACGATAGCGTAATTATGTCGCCGTTGTACCAAATCGTTCGGGCTGACCGACATATTGTCGCGGAGGTAATCAAAACCGAATTCATTATTCGTGCCGAATGTAATATCTGCCATATAAGCTTGCCTGCGGGCATCGGAGTTCGGCTGATACTTGTCTATACAATCCACACTCAATCCGTGAAATTGATAGAGGGGTCCCATCCATTCCGAGTCGCGTTTGGAGAGATAGTCATTTACGGTTACCACGTGCACGCCGTTTCCCGTCAAAGCATTGAGGAATACAGGCAAAGTAGCCACAAGAGTTTTACCTTCACCGGTTGCCATTTCGGCTATTTTTCCCTTGTGCAGCACTACACCGCCGAAGAGTTGCACGTCGTAGTGTATCATATTCCATGTAACTTCGCTACCACCTGCCTGCCAATGGTTCTGATAAATGGCGTTGTCGCCTTCCATACGAACAAAATCTTTGGTTATTGACAGTGTACGGTCAAAGTCGGTAGCAGTAACGAGTATTTCTTCATTTTCGGCGAAGCGTTTGGCGGTTTCTTTTACAATAGAAAAAGCAACGGGAAGAACTTCATCCAAGACTTTTTCGTATATGTCAAGAATTTTCTTTTCCGTTTTGTCTATCTCCGCAAATATGGCTTCGCGATTTTCCATTTCGGTATGTTCAATGCTTGCTTTCAGTTCGTCTATTTTTGCATATTCTTCTTTGGCTGCATCACGAACGTATTTTTTTAGTTCTTCGGTTTTATCACGGAGAGCATCGTTATCAAGTTCGGCAATTCCCGGATAAACGGCTTTAATTTCCGTCACCCAAGGTTGCACCTCTTTCATATCTCTGGCAGCTTTGTTTCCAAAGAATTTTCCTATAAATTCGTTAAATCCCATATTTTTATTGTATTCTATTTCAATATATTGTTCCCTTTACATAACTTTCTAACGTACATCCCCAAGTGGTGTAGCCATACAAGCATTGGGAGCACGTATTCTCATGAAATATGCCAATGTGGGAGCTATGTGTTCTGCTCCTATGGGAGCAGATAGTATCTCAGGCTTTGTTCCCCCGCCTGTAAAGATAAGGGGAATGGGCGCATGGGCATATCGAACTACTTTATTCAGCATCGGATTGTCATTCACAATCACCCAACCGGGGAGAACATCTATCAGCATATCTCCCGACCTCTGACGATGAAAATTGTTTTTTATTTTATCAATCTGCGGGGTCCACGTACCCAGCAACAATCTGTGCATCGAATAAACGTCGTTCACCCCGCTGAATTGTATCAGGAAATCGGCGGCTTTGTTTTGTATCTCCGTCAAACTTACTTGTTTCCCTTCTATCAATTTGCGATTGAGGTATATTTGACGATTATGATAGGTTTCTACATATTGTCCTTCTCCGTAAGTAGCCATCAAATAAATATTCAGTAGGGCAGCACAACGATTCAGGTAAAATTCTCCCGTAGGTATTTTATATTTGAATAAAGCGGGAGCTTCCGGTTCCGTATATCCGGCAGAGGTAATAAAGAAAACAACGTTTTGTGCTCCGTAATTCTTTTCAACGAGTTCTATCAGTCCGGCAACATTTTTGTCAAGTCTTACGTAAATATCTTGCAGTTCCATAGCAGACTCAAGCGAACTCATATTATTATAAAGCCCTGCGTAGTAGGTCAAAGAAAACAAATCGGTTATTTCGTCTTTGCCCATAAGACTATTGTTTATAAATTCTTCCGCCAAGGCATTCACTTCGTCGTTGACGAGGGGAGAGGTGATGAAGCGTTTGTATTTATAGGTTTGGGTACCTGCGAATTTATATTGAAAAGTGGCTTTGTTCCACTCGGAAATCAAATAAGTGTATCTGTTTTCGGGCAAGAGAGGCGACCATACGAGGTTGTCTATCCGAAAATTAAGTGCTTTCCCGTCGTTGTACCGGCTTACCCATAGCGGAAAATCTCCATAAAAGGTGGTTCCGCACCATTTTCCCGAACTGTTGTTCAACCAAAACGCTCCGTCCCCCGAATGTCCGGCGGCAAAGATTGCCGTTTCGCGAAAGGGAGAAATAGCATATACCAATCCCCTGCCTTGTGTGGCTATTTTCAGTTCATCGGCAATGGTGGAAGTAAGCAATTTCATGGGGGATGAATTTTCAGTTGTATAATTTCCCATAAAAGCGCTGTCGTCCGTACAATGGACGAGACGTAAAGTCGGTCGGTCTATCCAATATTCGGAAATGATGCCGTTGGATGAGGGAGTTGTTCCGGTGTATAGGGTTGCGACTGCCGATGCACGGTCGGGATTGGCAAAAGGGTATTCTACATTGCGATAGATTTTTCCTTCTTTCCACAAACGTTTGAATCCGTTTTCACCGAACAAGTCGAAAAAGGCTTCTATGTAGTCTGTGCGTAATTGGTCTATCGTTATGCCGACAATCAGTTTGGGAGCAGGAGGCAAAGAACGGGCAGGTAAACTTGTAAACGTTAATAGGGTTACTATGGAAGTGAAGACGTGCCTTTTTTTCATTTGAAACAGACTTAGAAAGTATGGAATAAAAATCGCTTATTCTCAAAAGTTAAGACATATATATCATTATTGCAGCAATCGGATAAAGGAACAAGATATTTATCACCGGGATATAACAAATATTGCTCTCCTATTGGACTACAATTGTTTCCATCAGTTTTATTAAAGGGAGGAATTACTACTGCATTTTTCCCTTTGTTTTCAAACTTAATTTTTCCCATTGATTGACGTTCGATTTCCACATTAATGATAGTATGTTTATCTCCTAAGCAAAGATAGGTATAACCTATCAATCGCTCAATAAGTTTATCTAAAGTGGTATAGGGATTTCTTTCGTAAACAGCTATTCCGGATTCATATCTATTGCTTTGTTCTCTTAACCATACGGCATTACAAATGCCATTAATTAATTTATCTTTCACCAAATCGTATGTGGAAACTGTCGTTTTGCTCTCTTGCCAGTAACCCTTCGAGCGAGCATACCCATTTACGCATTTATTTCCTTCACAAGCTTTTTCGGCAATAGCATCTTTTGTCATACAATGGAAAGAAACAGTTTTGGATTTCTTCTTCCTGCCGCTGCCTATGTATTGTTTCTCGTTACATTCTGATTTTTCAAATGCGGTGTAAATCTTTTCAAAATGCAGAAGAAGGTAATATTCAAAACAAATACTTGAAAAAGCTATATTCACATGTTTTCCGTTAATATCTTTTTTTGCCGCTTCAAATGCTTCCTTAACTGCCGGATGCCCATCTTTATCGAAAACAACCCATACTTCGTCAATACCATCACGCAAATCTTTTATACCTTCATTGACCCAATTTAAAGGGGGAGTACCTTTAATCACATCATCCTCTTTTTCATCATTGCTAGTTATTTTCTTTTTGCTTTTCGTTCTCCGAGGTTTAGCAGAATAACGTCCTCTATCTGTTGGTGTTGTTATATCGTTTTCCGGTATAACCGGTTCAGGTTTAATTTCTATTATAGCATTATCACTATTGTACTTTCCATCTTTTAGCTCATCTTGCAATGAACGAAAAAAGTGAGGTTCTGTATTTTTTCCTTCACAAATAATAAAGATACTATATTTAGTATGACGACTGCTGCCCATTTCAGAATAATCCTTCTAATGATTTTAAAACAGGCACAGCGCCAAACTTTTGGCTCATATACCATTTGGCAAAAGGAGTGTCTTCCTTGACATCTTCAAAATCGGAAAGGGAAAATAATTGAGAACATCCAAATTCGTCTTTTTCAGTAAACCATACTTGATCTTTTCTGATAAGGTGTTGGTCAAGCAAATTTACATCGTGAGTAGTCAGAATTAATTGTGCATTTTGGCTATTGATTTTTTCATTTCTAAATAATTCAACAAGAAATTGAGTGATATGTGTATGTAAACCGGAGTCTATTTCGTCCACGAATAGAGGGGTGCCGCTATTCAATGCTTGCAATATTTTACCACCTAAAACGAATAAAACACGTGTGCCGAACGATTCCTCAGAAATAGGTAAATCTTCTGTTCCTATTTCTTCTTTGTTTTCAAAAAGTGTATGAACAGATCTTATGTAATATCTCTCAGGGAATTCAGGATGTTTTTTTACCTTAAAATCTTTTACCCCTGTATCTGCAAAAGCCAACAATGCGATGAGCTTTCTTTTGTTCTCTTCATCTGTGGACATCCATTCTATAACTTCATCATACAGATTATTTAACATATTTCTATGATAGCCGTTTGCTACAATAATATTTGCCAAATAGTTCGCTACCGGAGTTATTATATCATGCGGAGTATCTATTATGAATTTGGAAAGAAGCAATTGATTATTGAACACCTCTAATGTTTGCTTTTCCGGTAATGCACCGAATTTAATTCCGTGTTTACTTTCTTCCGTATTTTCTCTTTCAAATATCAGTACACTCTCACCTTTGGGGTAATAAGACAATTTTTCGGCAAGAATATCTTTTTTATTAAAACTAAATTCATATTCATATTTGATACCTTTCACTACAAAATCAATTAAAAATCGAATAGGATTATCCACAACATTGGCATCAAATTTAAAAGGGTCATATAATGATATTTCTTTGTCTACCCTCGTATCTTCATTGCGTATTAAACGTACTATTCCGAAAAGAAAACGTATTATATTAGTTTTTCCGGAAGCATTTGCTCCGAATATTACTGCTGATTTTACTATTACTTCGGTTTTATTTTCCGAAATAGTAGTTTCAAACAGATTATTCGGCTTTGCCCTCGACGCACCGGCTACCATTGTGAAAGTACACGTTTCTTTAAAAGATCGGTAATTTTCGAAGCTAATATTTAATATCATAATTTTTGCAGATTGTTCATAAAGATAGTATTTATCTTTTTATAATGGCATCATATACTTTTTCGGCGTAACATGAAACTCAACATAAGATTGGCTGCCGAGCGAACCAACAAACTAACTGCCAAAGGTAATACGGCAAAATTGATTCTTTGTGGTATAATAGCCCAAAGCACTATAAAAAGTGTTAAAACGATCCCGTTCAAAAGATGATACAGGCTTCTTTGTCTTTTTATTTCTCGTCGTATCACGAAAGGCAAACATAAAAGATGCAGCGGATGAAAGACAACTATCAAGTAATTGGGGCTGACGGCAGGATGTTCCGAAACGAATGACAGAAAGGCTACAATACACCCCATAAGCCCACTTATACTAAACAACACCACATCTATCCCCCAAAAACATCGTTGTTTTTTCAAACCGAAAAGGGTAACGGAAACGATTATCATAAGCCATAAAAACGTTGTCTGCATCGGACTAAGAGGAAAACCTCCCGTAGAGGAAACAACATCTTTCGTTTCAACGATTGTACTCGTATCGGATACGAGTGGTCTTTGATTGCCTTTATTGTCTGTAATCACAGCCGAAGAAAAATAAGCCATCAAGTATCGTGGGGCGAACATCTTTTGACGATCGTCTGCCGGTTCATCTGCTTTCGACCCCAGGCAAAAATCTATACCAAAGCGCGACCATTTATGGTTAAGGGTACATTCATAGATAATATCTCGAAAAGTCTGTTTCTGACCGGTATTTGTATAATGAATGTTGCCGTCAAGACATTCTTCCACTTTGTCTCGCGGACGAGTGGCGCAATTATCAAACAGAAAGTTATACCGGTATATGCGGTTTTCCGGACGGCTGTTTTCAATCAACAATTCCGCCAGTCTTTCTTTTTCTTCAGAGGTTAAGTTGAGTGTTTGTTGCCACACGGCACGGTTGTCGTAGCCGTACTCCATCGCAAAATATCGGTATTCCGTCACACCGAGCGAATAATCCGTTTTCCCTTTTACAAATCGCCAAATAAAATTAGGGGTATTGAAAGAAAACAACCCGTAATTAAACACATAATCTATGTGTTTCTTCGGATATTCATAACGAATAGCCGTATGCCCGAAGAGTGAATAAATTTCTTCACCCGGAGCACATGTCAACAAGCTTAGCCGAACAGAATCGGCATCGAAATCGTTTGTCGCCGGTACGGCATTGACAGCAAACATGAAGCCGGTTGCGACACTCAAAATTCGGTTGATGTATCTCTTCATTGATAGTAACAACAACGTTAAAATGTTATGCGAAGATAGGGAATTATTTCCTTGCAACTGAACTTACCGAGTTAGAGGTTAGAACAAACGAAATAATTTTCCACTTTCCACTCTCAATCTACGTCGTGCTAAAATCAAGGTTTTCCACGAATTCTCTTTGCGTTCTTCTTCCCTGTTTTGTTTATTTTCCTGTTTTCGGTTATTTTCTTGTTGCTCTTTTCCCCTTTTATCTGTAGCGTTTTTGCCCGTTCCGTTTTCACCGGTTCTTGGGCAATGCCTTGTTCTGCCGTCTCGCTTTCACCCGTTGTTCGGCATGCCTTGTCCTGCCCTGTTGTTGGCGTAGGGGCGACCCTTGCGGTCGCCCCGAATGTTGGGTCAAGGCGTGCCTTACCTTGTTGTTGTGGCATTGTTGGCGTATGAGGGTGTGTCAAAAGTCCCAGTTATTTTTTATCAAAAGTTTGAACTTTCTCAATATCAGTCTTATTTATTTTCCCCCAAAATAGTACTTTTAGGTTCTAAATTGTAAGCTATGTCAAAGGTTGTATTTAAATCATACGATCAAGGTCAAACCGAACTATTCCCTTCTCGTTTGGATGGCAGGATAGGGGTAAATTCACCGGTTCGTCTGATAAACAGCATTGTGGATAAGTTGGAGATAGGTTCTTTGCTGGAGAGTTATTGCGGAGGAGGTACGAGTGCTTATCATCCTCGTATGTTGCTAAAAGTGGTTTTCTATGCCTATATGAACAATGTATATTCCTGTCGCAGGATAGAAGATTGCTTGAATCAAAATATCCATTATATGTGGTTGAGTGGGAGTCAGTATCCGAGTTTCAGTACCATCAACCGCTTCCGAAGCGAACACTTAAAAGATCGGATTAACAGCCTTTTCACACAAGTGGTACTGATGTTGGTTCAAATGGGTCAGATTACATTGGAAACCCAATATGTGGATGGAACTAAAATAGAATCGGTTTCCAACAAATACACCTTTGTATGGAAAAAAAGCATAGAGAAGAACAAAGCGAACTTGGAATCAAAAATAGCTTCGGTTCTCTCCCAAATAGAAGAAGGTATCGCTCAAGATAGTCAATCTGCGGAGGATGAGACACCGGTTCCTCTCGATTCTGCTGCTTTAAAAAGCCGTATTGAGGCTTTAAATGAGGAAAATCAGAAAAAAGAAAAAGTAGATCACTCCTGTGGGAAGCTATTAAAAGAGTTAGCCAAGAAGCAAGAAAAGTTAGAAGAATACGAGCAGCATTTGAAGCTATTGGCAGACCGCAACAGTTACTCCAAGACAGACCCCGATGCGACCTTCATGCGTATGAAAGAAGATGCGATGAACAACGGACAAACCAAGCCCGGCTACAATGTGCAACTAGGCACAGAGCATCAATACATCACCAACTTTGGTTTCTATCAGACACCGGCAGACACCACCACTCTTCCCTCTTTTCTTGATTTGCACAAGTCCCGTTTTGGGAGTTTGCCTAAGGAACTATGTGCCGATGCCGGTTATGGAAGCGAACAGAATTACGAACGAATGGAAGAGGTTCATGTAGAAGCCTTTGTCAAGTATAACTATTTCCATAAGGAGCAAAAGAAATCAGTTAAGAATAACCTTTTTTTACAGGAGAACCTTTCCTATATGGAGCAAGAGAATTATTTTGTTTGTCCCTCAGGGCAAAAGATGAAGTTCATCGCAAGCAAGGAAACAATCAGTAATAATGGGTATGTAAGTCAGGTGGATTTATACCAGGCCTCTCATTGTCAGGGATGTCCTTTACGGAGTCAATGTCATAAATCAGAAATGGATCGAATCATACAGATAAACCATAAACTACGACACTACAAGCGAAAAGCCAGGGAGCGATTAACCTCCCGGCAAGGGCTAAAACACAGAAGCCTTCGTCCGGTTGAACCCGAAGCGGTGTTTGGGCAAATCAAATTCAACAAACAATACAAACGCTTCAGACATCGAGGGCTGGATAAAATCAATATGGACTTTGGAGTATTGGTGATGGCTTTTAATATTAAAAAGCTATACAATAGATATTGGAAACAGAACACTGAGGCTAATGTTGGGAATAAAGACAGTCAAATAGGGAGAATCTGTTTCTTTTTCTTCCATACACTAAGACGAGTAAATTATTTGCACACTTGTGCCTGAAGATTTGCTGCGTAAAATGTAATCGGAAATCATGGATAAAAAAAGGATGTGTCATACTTTTGACACACCCTCCTACACGTTGTATACCCCTTCTCTTATAACTCCTTCCCTCCTCTACCTCCTTCTCTCATAACATCTTTTTTATCTCTTCTTCCGGATTCTTAATATTCTCACTACGGATACGAAGTTCGTTGTTTCTGTTTATTAAAAAATAAACGGGTAGTTGTTGCACGTTGTAAACATTGACGGCAGTAGAATAGATACCATTGGCATCGCGCACGCAAATCCATGGCAGATTACTTGCCGATGTCTTCCAAAAATGTTCGTCGGCATCCAAAGACACTTGATATATTTCAAATCCTCTGTCTGCATATTTATTATATAAGTCGCGCAACATATAATTATGGGGAACGCCTACGGTACTTTGAAAGATTGTAAAATCGAGCAGTACTACTTTTCCTTTTAGGTCGGTCAGTTTGTGTCCGTTGCCTGCAACATCTTTCAGGTTAATGTCAATCAGCCCTGCTTCCGTAATTTTATCTTCGGGTATTTCAACTGTTTTCTCTTTAGAAGTACGCGTATTCTTTAACCCTTTTATAACAAGATTATACAAATTCTTTGAACGATCGGCATTTGGATAAAAATTATTCAAACTCGTTGCCACTGCAGCAAAACATTTAATATCTTCTTTATTATACAAAGGATCAAATATCCGGTAATTATTCAAACTCTGAAACAAGGCAAAATATGCCGAAGCCGTATTGGGGTCTGTATAGATATAGTTTGCTTTTACATCATCCTTATATTCTTTCAGTATGGCATCCATCCGTTTTTCGAGAACTGCATTGCTCATTGCACCGGTTTGAGATTCTTTAACAAGCTTGTTTACATCGTTTTGCAAACGAACTTGTTTTAACGTAAGCTCTTTTATACGGCTGCAATTATCGGAACCTTCTATGGTGTAATCCGTTGAAAACCCTTGATAAGGGGCTTTTACGTGAATAGTTTCAGTAGAATCAATAGAAAAATTTATGATTTTATTCCCTATCCTCAGACGATAAAACTCCGGAGATTCAGGACGAGATTGTTTAAAATCAAACGCTCCATCACTTTTCAACTTCACAGAGTCTATCATTAGGATACTTTCCAATTGAGAAGCTTCCAAATAAAGTGTCTTTCCTTCGGCATTAGAAACCTCTCCCGTTACGTTGAACTTGGAACCGGAAGTACAAGAACTCAATACCCAAACGATAAGAAACATTAAATATATATGTTGCATACATTCGTAAATTTAAAAAGTAGCACATATATTTATTTCTTATCGGGATTATAGTTGTAGTTCACCATCCAGTTGACATCGAATTTATCGGTAAACATGCCGAATAAGGCACCCCAAAAAGTTTTTTCCAATGGCATACTTACATTTCCTCCTGCCGACAAAGCGTTGAAAATACGTTTGGCTTCCGCTTCGCTTTCGGTGTTAATGGACAATGCAAAATTGTTACCCATTACGGTTGCTTGACCGAAGGCTTCCGTCATATCAGCTCCGTAAAGTGTTGTTCCCTGTCCGATGGGTAAACTGATGTGCATGATTTTGTTGTATTTCGATTCGGGAATGGGTTGATCGGGCGATGGCATATCTTTGTATCTGCCGATGAATGAAAATTCGTTGCCAAATACGGATTTGTAAAAATCGAATGCCGCCTCACAATTGCCGTTGAATGCCAGATAAGCGTTTACTGTTGCCATAATTGTTCATTGTTAAACGATTAATAGTTGCAAAAATACAAAATAAGATTACATACCCGTAGTGCATTTGTAAAAAAGGAAGAAAAGATTAGAACGAAGCAAATAACTTTCAACTCAATTATTGAAAACTGGAATCTACGTTTTACATCATCTAAAAGTGAACATCTTTCGTTTTTATTATCTATTTTTGCATGGAAAGAGACATCTCAACAGATAAACCGATGTGTATAATGTTTGCGAAACAATGAAGAACTTAGTAGTACTATCGGGTGCGGGAATGAGCGCCGAAAGTGGCATTAGCACTTTCCGTGATGCCGGCGGATTGTGGGATACCTATCCGGTAGAACAGGTTGCCACTCCCGAAGGTTATGAACGCGATCCTGCATTGGTGATACGTTTCTACAACGAACGGCGCAAACAATTTCTTGATGTGAAACCTAATTGCGGACACGAGCTATTGACAGAGTTGGAAAAGCATTTCAACGTAACCGTAATCACACAAAACGTAGATAACTTGCACGAACGCGCAGGAAGCACGAACGTTATTCATTTACACGGCGAACTAACCAAGGTTTGCTCTTCCAAAGACCCATACGATCCACATTACATTAAGGAGTTAAAATCGGAAGAATATGATGTCAAATTAGGCGATTTAGCTGCCGATGGTTCGCAACTTCGTCCTTTTATCGTCTGGTTTGGAGAAGCTGTTCCACAGATAGAAACAGCTGTTCAATTCGTTTCAAAAGCAGATGTTTTTGTTATTATCGGAACTTCCATGAATGTATATCCTGCTGCCGGATTGCTGAATTACGTATCCCGCGAGGCGGATGTCTGGTTAATAGACCCTAAAGAAGTGCGCGTAGATAGTTCCCGAAAAATAAACATCATCCGAAAAGGCGCTTCGGAAGGAGTAGCCGAATTATTGTCCCGGCTTTGTAAATAACCGGAAGACAAATCCAACATGGTGCATTACGGTACTCATTGAGCCGTAATGTTTTGCCATGATATGAAACCGTTCTTTTAATGAGGCTCTCCTGTTCCGTGTAGTCATGCCTTCGTCCAAATAATCAATAAGAATAAGACAGGTGTTGTATATCTGTTGCGACTTTTTCATCATGCGAATACACCAGTCGAAATCGGCAGAGAAACGATAATGCAAATCATAAGGATCTACTAATGAACGCTTGGCAAAGAAAGCCTGATGACATACCAGCATACCTTGTTTAAAGCTCCTCCACGTCAACTCTTCGGGAGCGGAAAGGCGACGCATACGGAGAAAGTTCCCTTTCTTGTCAACCAAAGCCGTCTCCCCATACAATATATCGGGCAAACAACCTGCGGTAGAAATAGAATGCACTATTTGTTGCAATGTATTCTCTGCGTGAAAACCGTCGCCGGCATTTAAGAAACAAAGATAATCACCCGTGGCGCATGCAATGCCTTTATTCATTGCTTCGTACAATCCTCCGTCCGGTTCACAGATCAAGGTATGAATGTACGGGCGATACTCCTCAATAAGTGATAATGTGCCGTCTTGGGAAGCCCCGTCAATAATGATATACTCTGTATTGCAATAGGTTTGCATGATAACACTCCGAATGGTGTTCTCCAATACTTTCCGGGCATTATACGTTACGGTGATAATTGAGAACTTTGGGGAGAGGCTATGATTCATAAAGAATCCTGCTTATTTCTTCTTCTAAAACCGGCAAGTGTCGGTCAATAACGCCCCATATCATGACATTGTCGATTTTATAATATCCATGTATCAGTCTGTTCCGCATACCTATGATCTGCCGTTTGCTTGATATTTGAATATCAGGTGCCTTTTTATCTATCTTATTCATCGCTTCACCTATAATTTCAAACTCTCTTTCAATAGCCCGCCGAAGCATTTTATTTGCCGTATAAACATCAAAATCGCGCTCTGTTCCAAGGTAATCCTCTATGGAATTGATAGATTCATACATATCATGCAAACGCTCTCTTATATCACTGTCCATACAGACGCCTCTTTGTATGATGAACAAAACCGGTGAAATACGGGTCGTGGAGTGCTTTATCCGTTACCAAATCCACGGGGCGATGGAAGACTTCCTCAAAGGAATCCACTGCCTGAAAGTAATTATCGGCATAATCGCCAAAGTCCAGCGGTTTGAAAGACACCAATAACTCAATCTCGCTGTCATCTTTAAATTCGTCGGAGCATACGTCCCCGAATGCAAATAAGGACTTAACATGATGCCTGTCGCACACAGCCCTAATCTTGTCCATATTGTCGGTTATAATACTATTCATAGCTCTTTATATTATATATGATGCAAATTTACACATAATCACCTATTATCCTGTTATATATCTCGATATATTTCTTTGCGATGTACCCTTCCGAATAGTTGGCAATCACTTTCCGGCGAGCTTGTTGGGAAAGGATATCATATTCAGGATCGGTCGCAATCCGATAAATACCTTCGGCAAAGTCTTCTGCCGATTTGTATCGAGCTACATAGCCATTGTGCAAATGATCAATCATTTCGGAAATACCTCCCGTGTCGAACCCCACGCATGGAACTCCGCACGCCATAGCCTCCATAATCGTATTCGGCAAATTCTCCTGCAACGAAGGGGTAACGTACAAATCAACCGCATTATATACATTCACCAATTCATCCTCTTTACCCGTAAAAGGCAACGGATGCACGTTGAACGGTAACGGCAATTGTTCCGACTGCTCGGACTTATGCCCAAGTATCACTATCTCCATAGTATCTTTCAATTCCGGATATTTTTCCGCCAAAATACGGCATGATTCTATCAGATAATCAATCCCTTTTCGCTTATCAGTAATCTTTACGGAAGCGAAAAGGATTAGCTTCTTCTCTGCCGGAAGGTTGCATTTGACACGTGCCTCTTTCTTGTTTCGAGGTTTAAAGAGATTCACATTGATAGGATTCGGAATACTTACAACGGTTTGACTTGGAAATAATGCGCTCTCTTTCGCCGATTTTTCCAACCAACGACTGCACGTAACGAATATCATGGAAGCCTTTTGATACAGTTTCTTTTTCTTTTGGAAGATGCGGTATGATAAATCCTTTTCTCCTCCTCCCCCATACAAATACGGGCAATGATGGCATTCTTCCCTGTAACGGGTACATTCGCAGGCATGATGACAAATACCCGTGCAAGACCACATATCGTGCATCGTCCACACCACAGGTTTGCCCGAAACCACTATCTTTTGAATATTTTTCAGCGAGAGCATCCCTTGATTCATCCAATGCAGATGAACAATATCCGCTTCTTTAAATTCCGCCAACGCTGTAATGTCTGTTCCCGTATTGGCTATGTCCACAGCAAAAAGATTCGTTCTTTTAAAGTGATTGGCTTTCCAAATAATGATACGTTCCCAAACAAAATTCCATAGGTTGCGCACGTAGTTCGATTCCAAGCGGACAACACTAATATTGTCCGTTTGTTTGTCCCTTACCAATAGTTTGGCTTTAACACCGTTATTTTTCAGTGCCTCCATTAACCGCGTGGCGGCAACGGCTGCTCCTCCTATTTTTTCGGATGTATTGATTAACAAGACTCTCATACAGGTATCATTTTTTTCATGTTCTCAACTATCTTTACAGCCTCGACAGCTTCCTTGACATCATGCACACGAATAATGTGTACCCCTTTCATAAGAGCCATCGTATTAAGTACGGTAGTTCCGTTTAAAGCCTCTTGTGGGGTATTTCCCAGCAAACCGGTTATCATTGATTTTCGAGATATGCCGACCAATACCGGAAGTTCAAACATGTTGAAATCTTCCAACCGAGACATCAGTTTGTAATTGTGTTCCAACGTTTTCCCGAAACCAAAGCCGGGATCGAGAATAATGTCTTTCACCCCTAAGTTGCGCAATGCCTGTACTTTTTCGGCAAAATATACGAATACTTCTTTGATGACATTATCATAATACGGCTCTTTTTGCATATTTTGCGGAGTGCCTTTTATGTGGGTCAGAATATAAGGTACATTCAGGCGGGCAACGATATCAAACATTTGCTTGTCCATTTCACCTCCGGAAATATCGTTGATGATAGCCACGCCGTAATCCTGCACACAGTTTTCGGCTACTTCGGCACGAAAGGTATCTACAGAAATTATGGCATCGGGATGGTTACGATTCACTATTTCCAATCCTTTGCGCAAGCGATTCATTTCTTCTTTGGCGGTAATATGTTCGGCATTCGGACGGGAAGAATAAGCACCTATATCAATAATAGATGCGCCTTCATCTAAAACTTGTTTGGTGCGACGGGCAATTTCCGTCTCTGTTTGCATACGGCTTCCGTCATAAAAAGAGTCGGGGGTAACGTTCAATATCCCCATCACCTGTGGAACGGATAAGTCTATCAGATACCCCTTAACGTTTACGTAATAATAAGGAGTAGTTATAGCTTTCATAGCTAAGTTTCTTCTTATTTGTGATTAAAACCCAAAATCATCCACGTTAATATCTTTCTTTTCTTCTTCTACAAAATGTTTGGCTTGTAACTGTACGGGGTTTCCTTCTATGTGAATAGCCCTGTACGGACGTACCGGACAGATAAATTCACATCCGCCGCATCCTACACAAATATCCGTATTCACTTGTGGAATTGTCAACCCGTTTTGATAGGGAATCATTGTAACGGCTTGCGTGGGACAATGTTCGGAACATGCACCGCAACTTGTTTCGTCTGTAAAGACAACACAATTTTCCTTTATGAAAACCACATGCCCCGTTTGTGTTAGATGCTTTTCTTCGACAGTCAACGGGTGGATAGCCCCATTGGGACAAACACTTCCGCAAACGGTACAATCGTAGTTACAGAAGCCTTTCTCAAAGTTCACCGTAGGCTGCATGATACCTCCCAACCCGTATTCCATGAAAGCAGGCTTTAATATCTTCGCAGGACATTTGCTTACGCAAAGATGGCATGAGGTACAATGTCTTTGAAAATGCTTGACACTAACAGCTCCCGGAGGGAGTATGGGATGTTTAATCTTATAGGCTTTTTGATTTCCGAGTAGTTTCGCACCTTTCTGTGCCACCGCTTTAGGGATTGCAGATACCGTTAATAATCCCATTAACAGGAATTGCCGTTTTGAATAGTTGTCGATAGATTGTTCTGTTGCAGCTTTCGGCTTTTTAGTTGGGGGCGAATAAGAAAGCGCATCTTTCTTGCAAGTAATCAGGCAATTATAACAATTTACACAGCGGCTATAGTCAATCGTATTTGCTTTACTGTTGATGCAGGCAGCTTTACACTTCGTTGCACACAATCCGCAATGATTGCATTTGTCCGTGTCAATACGAACTTTAAACAAGGAATATTTACTTAAGAAACCTAACAGCGTTCCCACCGGACAGATTGTATTGCACCACGTACGCCCATGCTTCCATGCCAGATAACCCACAAGCAAAAACATTACTATTCCCAAGAGAAAGGAAAAGATACTGCGAATAAAAATATCTGTCTGATAGAAGGTATAATTATTAAAATGAGAAAAGACGGTTGCCAACAGATTGTTAACAGCCATATATCCGGGGCGAAAGACATTGACTGTCATTCTACCGTAAATACTGTAAGGGTCGAGTAGTCCGAGAACCAACGGAAAGCCCAACAAAAACGTCAATACGATGATCCCTAAGATAATGCGTCGCAATGTTTTTTTTGCCGGGCTATAGCCGTATTTTCTCTTCTTCTTTCCAATGTGTTTTGAAAACCAAGCAACTACATCTTGAAAAATACCCATAGGACATATTACAGAGCAGTAGATTCTTCCCAACAACAATGTGAATAGAAAAAAACCAATCAAAACAATGAACGAATGAGCCAAAAAAGCCGGCATGAACTGTATGTTAGCCAGCCAATGAAAGTTACTCGGCAATAGTTCGGCGAAGTCCAGAAAATAGAAAGTGATTAAGCCGAAGAATATTGCCGATATAATTACACGTAATCTCTTTAACATAATAGATAATTACATTCTGATGCGCTGAACATTCAGTTTATCTATATCCATAGTACCGAGATTCAACGCTTGTCCGTTAGCTAAATGTCCTACGGTATCGAGCGGCATCTCACGTACTTGATTGAAGAATTTGGCTGCTGCCGTGTCTGCGGCTACAATGTCTTGAGAAATAAACATGGCTTTGGACGGCACTACGTCTGTCAACGAACGTCCTTGAGGACCATTTGTTTTCAACAACCGATACGCATCAACCACATTGATGACCGGCTTCTTTTCCAACGTACAAACATCGGCAATACATTGCTGCAAATCGTTTGAATGGAAGAAACGACGATCCCACACAATACCCATCAGGTTCTTCATTGAAATGGAAAGATTGGCTCCTCCGTGATGTTTGAGTATGGGAACATTAATCCATACGTCGGAATCCAAGATAGCTTCGTGTATCTGGGTATCTTTCAGTTTTATTCCTTTGGGAAGAGATACGGGACGGTAGTATGATTCCAAATTAGCCGGTATCATCTGTCCTCCGGCACCCTCAACCGCAGCTCTGATACCGCTGTTGGCATAACACTTCACCCAATCGTCGCATGTATGGTCAAACACTTTCACCTCTTTGGCTCCTGCAGCCAAACATTGCTTGACAATCTCAGCTATGAGTTTCGGATTTGTATCTCCTGCCAATTCGGGGGTTTTGTCCCAACCGATATTAGGTTTAACAACTACTTTTTGTCCGGATTTAACAAATTCTTTAATGCCTCCCAACGTGTCAATACCACGACGAAACATATCTTCGGGTTCTCCACCCATAATGGCTACCAAATCCACTTTATCATTTCCAATATTGCCGAGGTTTTGCGACAATATATCCATAGCTCCTGCCCGCCGTATGGTAACGGCAGCTCCCGTAACAGCTACAGCTCTAAGAAAATCTCTTCTATCCATGAAATTATATTTAATTTTAATTAGATATTTTACAATCTATGAGAACTCACTTTCAATTTTCAACTTTCAATTTTCAACTTTTAGATGTTCCAAGGGAAGCAAAAGCAGGCTTCGTCGTACAAAGCATAATCCGCACTGCCGTTGACGGCAAATGTTTTTATCAGTTTTGCCCCTTTCAGCAGTTCACAGGCAAACGTTGCCGTTGCTCCGGTTTTCATTCTGTCGTCCACCAAAAGAATATTCTTATCTTGAAAATCAAAATCAACAGGAGCCAACAATTTCGGACTGTCATACTTCGGACGTTGACATTCGTCTCTCAAATTGATTCTTAATAAATGAAACTCTTTTTGCAACCGTTGATTAATAATAGCAGCAGGAATAATTCCTCCGTTGGCAATAGCTACTATCATATCAAATGTTTCGTGGAACGTTATTTCACGAAAGCGATTTACAACTTCTTCAAAAGTCTTTTCCATTAAATCTTTGCTATCGCTTTCAGTAACGCATATCCGCCGAACAGTTGAAGCAACATGCCGGGTATGCCGATACGGAAATCTTGTACGGCATCATAGAAATCGCCAACTATTACCCATTCAAACGCTGTACCCACAATCTGATAGGCAAGAATGACCGTAAAGATAGCTACCAGCGAAATGTTCTTGCTGTAACGCGCTGCGAGAGATGCAGCTATTGCCAACAATCCCGATTTGATTAATATGACGGGAAGTGCCGCTGCATGAGGCATATCAAACAACAGGCAATTGACAAGCGGAGAGAGTATGGCAGTCAACAATCCGACGCGTATTCCGTATTTATATCCGGCAATCAATGTGAAGAAATAAATAGGCAACAAGGTAATTCCTCCGTGAGGAATTAAATGAGCCAACTGAGGAAATACGATATTTCCTATCACAAATAATAAAGCAAATAAATAGGCTTTTGTGTCCTTGTAGCCAAGCGAATAAAGTTTAGTAACTGTTGTTTCCATTTTGTTTGGTTATATATAAATAGTAAAATAATATAATTGAAAACTAATTAGAGTCGTTTTTTTCATTAAGGTTTAATCCGAACGATCATTTTATTTCGCCACTTTATTCAACCATTTCAACATGCAGAACATGGTTATCATCGAAATGGAACAAGCTGCCACAAAAACCACCCAAGTAGCCCAAATGGGAATCGACTCGTAAAGAACCGATCCGATGAAGAGTAATTGATTACCCACAGCCGTTGCACCTAACCAACCACCTTGCATCACGCCTTGATATTGAGGGGGAGCAACTTTGGATACAAACGATATGCCCAACGGAGATATGTAAAGTTCGGCAACCGTCAATATCAAATAAGTAGTTATCAGTAAGAAAGGAGTAACTTTCACAGGGGATGTGCCCAAAGCCGCTACTTTTTCGTGTAACGGAAGTCCGGCAACGTAAGAGCCTATCGTCATTACCAAATAAGCCAAAGCGGCAATTCCCATACCGAGAGCTATTTTCTTAGGAGTGGAAGGTTCTTTACCACGGGCGCGTTGCCATCCGAAAATTCCCATCACAACGGGAGTAAGACAAACCACAAACAAGGGGTTTAACGATTGAAACAATTCTACTGTAATATTCTTTCCGAAAAGAACCAAACTTGTATATTCTTTGGCAAAAAAGGTCAATGTCAATCCGTTCTGATGAAACGAAAACCAAAAGAAAATAACAATTCCAAACACTGCAATAAGGGCGTACAGACGTTGCTTAACTTCTTTGGCACCCATCTCAAGTGTTTCTTTGGAGACGGTTTTGGCAATAGTCTTTTGACTTGGGTCGGGGAAACGTTTTTTATTAAGCAGATAAATCAGCAGAGAGATACCCATTGCTACTATTGCTACTGCGAAAGCATAATGAAAACCGGTGGTAAAAGCATTCAAATAATCGGCGGCAAAGCCGGAATAATCCGTTACCGGAGCTTTTGACGCTTCACTTGCCAATTTATTAAATGTTTCCGTAGCTTCGGGTGTGAGCGTATTTGTTAATTGTCCGTGACAGAGATTGGGGAGGTCGGCATTGTAAGCATATCCGTGAGCGTTAAGCCACCAATTGCGTACGCCTATTGCTGCCAGAGGAGCGAAAATAGCGCCCACGTTGATAAACATATAAAAAAGCGAAAAGCCGGAGTCGCGCATGCTGCCATACTTTTCGTTGTCGTACATTTGTCCTACCAGAGCCTGTAAATTTCCTTTAAAAAGACCGTTACCGAAAGCAATGACAAACAATCCGACGCAAGAAACAGTCAGAAACAAACTTTTGTTGACAACCGGCGTTGGCGAAGGAATAGCCAATATTAAATATCCTAATGCCATGAGTATAAGCCCACAAAAGATAGTACCTTTATAGTTACGTGTCTTATCGGCAATCATCCCTCCGATGAAAGCAAGGATATAAATTGAAAAGTAAAAAACCGAATAAATAAGTCCGGCATCCGTACCGCTCAAACCGAATTTGGCTTGGAGAAACAGCACTAAAATAGCCATCATGGTGTAGAAACCAAACCGCTCGCCCATATTAGCCAGTGCAGCGGCTATTAGTCCTTTAGGGTGCTTATTGAACATGGATTATGAATTAAATTATGTATATGTATTATGCCCAAAGGTAGTATTATTGCAATTGTTTTTTGCTGCAAAATCTAAATTCTTTTTTAATTAACTGATGTTAGGATTGATTAAGAATATAACGTGGATTCAAGTCTTTAATGTAACTTTATTATTTAGAGCCTGTTTAAATTTTATTCAATAATAATCTTATGGAAGCGATTTTGACCATTTCCTCTGCCGAATCAAAGGTCAACTCATAATTGCGACACAACCTTCTGTTAGTATCAAACCAGGAGAAAG
>SNRY01000230.1_pt1 | contig 20725 bp, 21 predicted proteins | sample 4693421 | NCBI WGS metagenome assembly SNRY01 (sample SAMN11003215, study PRJNA524138) | termite gut metagenome | isolation source: Bacteroidetes bacterial symbionts from single cell of protist host amplifed... | host: Streblomastix strix ... | reverse complement strand
GTGCTAATTACTATACAGCAAATGTAATGAATATCAATGAATTATGCAAATTTTTAAGAAACTTTTTTAACTTTTGATACAAGTGACTGAACTTTTTTAGGTTAGGACATTATGCGGAGAGTCATTAAATATATCAAAGCAATTAAAAAAATACACGAAAAAACGAGTTTAATAAATCCTGATATTTTGCAAAGAATTTGTATTGATATTTTTGAGCAAATACTCAACAATAATAGTCAGTTTGATGCCCGTAAAAATGATTTTAATAAGTGTGTGAATTATGATAAAATAGATTGCAACATTTGTAATAAAGCATTAAGTCATTATGATAGAGTATATTATATAGAAATTGTTAATGAGCTTTCTGATTTTTTGCCAAAAGAAGAAACATATCGTTCAAGAATCATCGAACTATTTATGAATGACAAGAAAAATAGTGATTTTGAACGTACTTTTTATGAAGATTCTTTATTAACAATAGAATATTTCAAATTACTAATTAATTTTGATATTGAACCAGAGCATCAATTAAGGTATATAGAAGGGGGATTATCAGAATATTTGCATCAAGTAAGAAGAGATAGTAAGGTCTTCTTGGAAATTCTAAAGACCATAAATAGAATGAATAGAGCTTCAAGGCATAATCATTTAAAAAAATTACTTAATGAAATAGTTCAGTTTATGTGTGAAAACAAAGAATACATAAGAGAAAGTCCAGAAATTGCTTTAGAAAGTATCAATTTGCTTTTAACTAATAATCAAACAAAAACTGCCTTTGATATTTTCCCAGAATTTGGACAAATACCTAAACGCGAGGAAGAATTGTTGCATTTGCAAACATTTTTAAATATTTTCAGGAAATGAGGAATGGAATTAAAATACTAATAGCCTTATTCTTTATCATTATTTCTTTTTCGTTAGGGCAATACTTAAACATTATTAAAATAAATGATGATATGAATCAGTATAAGAATGAAATAGATTCTTTAAAAAGTGAAAACTCACATCTGAAAGATAGTACTTCAATATTACAAAATCATATTGATTCTATCTTAAAGATTAATACAATTGGCATCTGTGGGGGAAATGTTGGAAAAATTTTGTCAATCAAAAAGGCTAAAGGATTTTGAAAGTTTTTACGGTGATCCAAAAGTTGTGTGCAAATTGTGTATCCCTATAAAACAAAAAGACTTACATTTTACTGTAAGTCCTTGATCTTCAAGTGGGCGTTGACGGATTCGAACCGCCGACCCTCTGCTTGTAAGGCTGATTTTAGGTGTTTTTTTAGATTTCATCCATTTTCATTTATTTATATTTATTTGATTATTAATACTATATAGGATTTATTGTTTCTTGTAAATTTGTTTATTTTCAAAGAATCTCTATATTTGCATGCAAATTGCATGTACACTTTTTCTGTACATTCAGAATATAAGTAGCTATGTTTAAGTATTCTAAAGATGGCGTTTCTGTGTTAACAGTACAAGATACACGCAGAAAAAAGCAATCAGGACTGTACCCGATTAAAATTCAAGTAGTATATAACAGAGTGCAACGTTATTATAACACTAGAAAAGAATTGAGTACTGAAGAATGGATTGCATTAACAGATACCAAGAGCAAGAGACTTATTACTATTCGTTCGGACATAAAAAACTCATTTGAAAAAGTAGAAGACGCAGTACGTGCTCTTGTAGAAGAAGGGAATTTTTCTTTCGATATGCTCAATGTGCGTTTAGGAAAATGTTTGGGAGACACTTTGAACTCGGCATTCAAGGCAAAAATAGATAGTTTAGTTGAATCCGGCGCCATCGGGAATTCCATAACTTATTCATGTTCCTATAAGCATTTAGAAAAATATGCCGGAACAAAAATTACTTTTGATTCAATAACAGTAGATTGGCTCAAAAAATATGAGAAAGCTATGTTGGAAGAAAGCAAAAGCTACACTACCATTTCCATGTATATTCGTAGTATCCGTGTTTTATTTAATGAGGCTAAAAGTGTGGGAATTATTAAAGATGCTCAATATCCTTTCGGCAAAGGGAAGTATGAAATTCCTATAGGAAAGGGTAGAAAGATGGCTTTATCATTGCAACAAATAAAGCAAATCATTACCTATACTGATGGGGTAGAAGCCACAGAACATTATCGGGATTTGTGGTTTTTCTCCTATTTATGTAATGGCATCAATATCAATGACATGCTTAAATTGAAATATTCCAACATAGATGGCGACGAAATTCATTTTTATCGTTCTAAAACGCTTCATACATCTAAAGAGAAGAAAGAGATAGAAGCCTTGTTAACCCCTGAAATGAAACAGATTATTGAGCGGTGGGGAAATCCAGATAAAAACTCCAATAATTATGTATTTCCCTTTCTTACAGGCTATGAAACGCCAATTGAACAGAAGAAGCGAGTTCAAGATGTCACACGCAGGATAAACAAACGTCTGAAAGCGATTGGTGATACATTGGGCATATCTGGGATAAGCACCTATACGGCAAGACATTCATTCGCGAGTGTCCTTAAACGGAGTGGTGCCAACATTGCCTATATCTCGGAAAGTTTAGGACATTCGGACTTGAAAACGACAGAAACCTATTTGGCTTCATTTGAAAAAGAGGAAAGAATCAAGAATGCAGCGTTCCTAACTAATTTTGGAGCTGACTAAGCATTTATGATTAATTTCTACGATTAAGCTGCGAAAAGTGTCGAAAAATAACTATTTTTGCAGTCGGATTGCAGATGTTCAAACAATGGAAGAGGATATTACAATAAAACAATGGATTGAAGACTTACCTAAAAAAGGTAGGATTACATTTTCTTTAGATGAACTAAAGGAACAATTTCCTCATAAACAAGGGGCTACCATAAAGAGTTCTCTTGTAAGACTTGTAAGAAAAAATAAAGTTCAAACTATTTGGCACAAATATTACATTGTAATTCCCGATGAATACGGATTAAAAGGAGTTGTTCCCCCAATAGTCTATATTGACCAATTAATGAAATATTTGGGGAGAGAATATTATGTAGGATTACTCAATGCGGCAGCTTTGCATGGTTCAGCCCACCAACAACCTCAAGAATTTACGGTAATTACAAACACCTCTAATTTACGTAATACACTAAAAAAAGGGGTTAAAATCAATTTTGTGGCGAAAAAGAATATCCCTTCTCTGTATTTGAAACAAATTATAACCAAAACAGGATATGTGAACATTTCAAGCCCGGAATTAACAGCCATAGATTTAATTCAATACGTTTCAGCAGTAGGGGGAATCAATAGGGTAAGTACGGTTTTGAATGAGTTAGCAGAAGTGATGGATTTTCGGGAAATCGGGAAAGACTTCTTTGAATACACCCTTTCTCCTGTAATACAAAGATTAGGCTATATTTTGGATAAAGAACTTGGTTTTGAGGAATTGGCAAATACGTTGTTTGAAAAAGCCAATGATGCCGGTCTTTCTTTCAGAAATGTTCCTTTAAAAACAGGAAAAAAAGATGAAATACTCTATAGTAAAGCCGTGGATAAGAAGTGGAAAATAATTATTAATGAAGAAATTGAAATAGACGATGATACCTGAACTAGCAATTACAGAATGGAGAAATACAGTTTCTTGGAGCAGTTTTGAACAAGTGGAGCAAGATTTAATTATTTGTCGTGCCATAGTAGCCATATACAATGATGAATTATTAGCTTCCCGTCTTGCTTTTCGTGGAGGAACGGCATTGCATAAATTGTACCTAAAACCTCAGCCACGTTATTCAGAGGATATTGATGTTGTTCAGGTAATTTCAGAACCTATTAAACCTACAATAGACAGACTTCGTGATGTTTTGTCCTTTTTGGGAGAGCCTATCATTAAGCAAAAGAAAAATAACAACACGTTAATTTTTCGTGTTAATTCGACTGTTCCTCCGGTTATACCAATGCGCTTGAAAATTGAAATAAATTGCAGAGAACATTTTAATGTACTTGGATTTGAAACCGTCGATTTTAGTATCAAAAATCAATGGTTTAGTGGAGAATGTAAAATCTTGACTTACAAATTAGATGAATTGATTGCTACAAAAGTAAGAGCTTTATATGAAAGACGCAAAGGCAGAGATTTGTATGATTTATATAAAGCTTTACAAAATAACGGTTTGAATACTGAAAATGTAATAGCATGTTTTAAAAAATATATGAGTAAAGAAGGGAAGAATCCAATACGAGAATTATATTTATCCAATATGGATGATAAAATGACTAATGAGGAATTCTTGGGCGATACACAACAACTGCTTGTTCCGAATGAATTTTATAATCCTCATATTGCGTATGAGATGGTTAAAGAGAAATTAATCAACAAAATATAGATATTTAGTTAGGATTATGGATGTTGTCAAGAATACATATCTTTGGCTTGAACGTTTCAACCGTTTAGTGAAACTCCAACTGAAAATCCGTTTGGAAAGTTTTACCGGCGAAATAAAAATAAACTATGCAGGAGAGATACCTGATATGGAGGATTTTAAAATCGCTATTGAACAGACTTTGAAATCAGCCAAGTATTCAGATAGTTTTATTGATACTGTAAACCAAATATTCTTGCTTTCATGGGCAAATAGTGACTTGATTATTGAAGCTAACTTGTCAAATCGCCAAGCATATGATGAATTTTGCAAACTTTCTATCCAAATTAGAGAATTGGATAAACTCTCTTTAGATGTCTTTGATTTCATCGGTGATGCTGTCTTTGAACAGTGGGGTAGATTGTTCCATTACAAAGAATTTGAAGTAGCAAAAGCTGAATTTCCTGAATATCGCTACAAAGAAGACAAATATATTCTTTGGCCACTCTACCACCTTGTATGCTCATTGATAGAATCCTACCATAAGCAGGAAATGATTGATATTCGAAATCAATTATCCTATCTGGATAAGAGCGAAGTCAACGCTTTCATCAAACAGCAACAAGACAAGCGTTTGGAGCAGATATGGGAATCTGTCAAAGGTTTTTGCGACCGAAACCTTGTTTTTGAGTATTTGGAACCTGAATCAGGAATAAGGAAAGACTATTTGGTATATACTATCCTTTCCAACTTTATGGAGAAAACAAATGTAGATGGCTATATCCGCTACGTGGAATTTGACTACACAAAATATCATAGCCGTTTCCAATGGGGCTTTGAAAAGAACACACTGGAGGATTACAAAGATTTGTTTGCCTTACCCGAATTTGACCGTTTGGTATATCTGTTGTGCAATATATTCTATGTAAAGAAAATCGAGAAAGAAAAACAGACTGAACTTACCCCTATTGAAACCCTTACCAAGCTAATAGAGGATAACCGGAAACCGGAGCCTGTCGATAATTATTTATTGGATGTAACCCTGCTTGGTAAAATCTATACGGAATTTAACGGTGAATTATGGACAGATATTCCTATCCGTAATTTCCTGAATATGTTTACAACCTCCATTCATTTTGAAGAAAAGTTCAAAGTCCTGCAAAAGGAACGTTTCCACTATTTGTTAAAAAAGATATGGCTTAATGGCGAACACCGGAACTATTTTAATACCGAGAAAGAATGGATAGGAGCATTCCTGAAGAATTATAATTTGTCCGCTTCGGGTTATTGGAACCAAACCGTCAAAAACGGGAAGCAAATAAAACACAGAACTTTTATTTCTTCTGTCAATAAGATTCTCCCTTTGACAGAATTCTCTTAAGGCTTATCCCCCTCACATAAGTTCATAAAAAATCTTTTCCCTCTGATTTCAATCAATTGAAAATCAGAGGGATATTTTTGTACCCATATAGCGGGTTCATATAATTCTTCACACTCATCTGTCCCATCTTTGTCAGCACAATCGATTGTGTAAACAGCAAGGACGCTTGCAGGATATTCACTTTAAAATTATGAACGAAATGAATGGAATCATTCTTACGACACCTGAACAATTGGAACAGGTCGTCATTGAGGCTTTGAAAAAAGCATTGCCGGTGAAAGAAAAAGAACTTCCGGCAGAATCGCCCGACACTTGTTCGTTCGGGCAAGCATTGGAGTTCTTTATGGAGCATGGATATGCTCTGAGCAAATCCAGACTGTACAAGCTGACAGCTATGAAACAAATCCCATTCAGGCATTTTGGACGGAAAATCATCTTTTCCCGCAAAGAACTGCTTGCATGGATGGAATCCCTCACCATGCCTAATTCGAGTACATCCGATGCCATACTGACATTGGCAAAAAGTGCGAGAAGGAAGACCGGTAACAACAGAAAGTATTAACAATTAAAATAAGTATCCACATGGAAAAGAAATTAACAAAAGACGAAAAAGAAAAACTTGCCGATTTTCCCATAGAAGATTATTTTGGAGGTATTCCTTCCAAAGTAGTAAATACTGAAAAGAATGTACAGTCGGCAGACCCAGAAGAACAAGCAGGGAGTGATGTATCGGAAAATCCAACCACTACTATCCTGACATCTCAGACAAGTATGCCGGGTGGAGAGCCTAATAATCATGTACCGGACAAACCGGCTAAAAAGACCATATCAACCAAGGAACGTAAAAGCAGCTTGGCTGAATATCGGGAAACGTTTTTGGCAGTCCCGAAAATTACCGACCGGAAGAACGTGTTCATAAGCAATTCCACTCGTGAAATGATTGTTGGCGTTGTCCGCCGGTTTGGAGGAGAGAAAACGAGCGTATCGGGATTTCTTGAAAACTTAGTCCTGCACCATTTTGAGATATACGGTGAGGACTTTGAGGTCTGGAGAAAGTTGTAACATGCTAAGATGAGCCGATACAGTAGGTAAACTCAACACTAAAGGAGCATAGTTTATTCATTGGAGAGTAGCAAGGGTATGTTTATGTCATACATAAACCCCTTGCTTTCCCTGAAGTGAAAGGGTAATTGCTCCCGTTGGTCGTCAATTCAAATGGAAGAAGCAGATAAGGATAATCACAAAGGCGGACGTCCCAAGGCAGGTACCACACGGCAGAAAAAACGAATCGTCAGCATTCGTTTCTCCGAACCGGAATACTATGCCGTTAAGCACCGTGCCTCTCTTGCCGGACTAACCCTAAGTGATTATTCCCGCTCTGCTATTCTGGATGGAAAAGTAGTCGAACCGGTGAAAAAAGAAGAAATGGATGTCCTTCGGAAACTGTCGGGCGAAGCCAATAATTTGAACCAATTGGCACATCAGGCTAACATATACGGAATGTTTTATCTGGAGAAAAAAGCGAAAAATGTGCTGGAAACAATGTCAGAAATCATAAATAAGCTATCGGATGATTGGAAAAATAATAAATGGAAGAAGCTTTAAGGGGTGCATTTCGTATGTGCTTGGTAAAGAAGAAGCTAAACTTTTGGATAGCGAAGGAGTACTTTTGAGAGACACCCAATCCATCATCAATAGCTTCTATATGCAGAGCCTAATGAATCCCAAATTGGCAAAGAGTGTCGGACATATTCCGCTTGCTTATACCAAAGAGGATGCTTCCAAACAGACTGATGAGTTTATGGTAAAGTTGGCAAAAGAATATATGAAAGCGATGCAGATTGAGAATACACAATATATCATAGTTCGTCATCACGACCGGGAACATCCGCATTGCCACATTGTTTTCAATAGGGTTGACAATGAGGGCAAGACGATTTCGGACAGGAACGACCACTTCAGGAACGAGAAAGTAACGAAAGCGTTGAAAGAAAAATACGGTTTGACTTTTGGCGTTGGTAAGGACAAGGTGAATATCCATCGTTTGAATGAGCCGGACAAAACCAAGTATGAGATTTACAAAACGATAAAACTGACTTTGAAGTCTTCCAAGAATTGGAATCAGTTCAAGAATATCTTAAACAGGGAAAACATTGAATTGAAGTTCAAATACAGAGGGCAAACGGATGAGATTCAGGGAATCTCCTTTTCCAAAGGGGATTATTCTTTCAAAGGTTCGGAGATTGACCGCTCGTTTTCGTATTCCAAACTAAATTTGATTTTAGCCGGAAACGCACAGGAACAACAACCGATTCAGCCCCAAATGCGAAATAACGAGTGGAATACCTTACAGGAAACGCTTGAATCCGGCATCACTGGATTGGCATCAGGTTTGGGGAGTCTGTTTGATATTCAACCCTCGGACTCAGATTACAACCCCGACCAAGCCGAATATTTGCATCAACAGACAGAAGAGAGAAAACGGGAAAAGAAGAAATATAACGGAAAAAGAAGATAAAAATATGGAAAACACAGAAAACATATACAATGAAGCTGTTTTGGGCATATTGTCCGAGAGAAGCAAGAAATTGGATGCTAACTACTTCTTTGCGCATCCGTATTCTTCCTGAGAAAGGGGATTGAATAAATATACCAATAAATTAATCAGACATCAGACATTATACCGATTAGACAGTTAAGCGAGCAGATACTCTAAAATTATGCAATCCACAAGCAATTTCAAAAACCAAATCATCAAAAAAAAGTTTGTGGCAACGATATCGTTCTTTAACAATACGGAAAATTTTTACTCGCCCAATAGCATGTTCTACTTTCACTCTAAAAGAGCTAATCTCCTTGCCCGGTTGCTTTTGCTCCTGGGATAAATCTCTCCCTCTAGGTTTGCGTGCAGGCATTTTTATGATTACATTTTTAGGGTTGTATCCTAAGAATCCACCATCCTGCCATAAGCAAATACCCTTAGGAAAGCGGAGATTCTCTTTATCGCAGATATTTTTGTCGTGTATTTTGCCTTCATAGGTTTGACTTATCCAAACAATACGCAAATCAGGTAGTGTTAGCACGTTATTCTTCAGGCTATGAGTTTTTTTACCGCTATAGTATTCATCTGCTGTTTCATTATCGGAGGGTTTCTGTATGGGGCGCTCCCTTCCATCAAGTAATACATCATCGTAATTCTTTAATAGCTCTTCTACCTCAGATGCTTTCCTTGCAGGTAATTCTCCTAAACGTTTTAGCGTTTTCCTCAACAGAGGGATAAACAAGTGGATGAACATATTAGCTTTAGGCTGACTTATACCGAAACCGGCTGCATGATGTTCCTGTAAGGGATTTGTTTTCATAAAAACCAAGATGAAAAACAATTTATCTTCTACGGTGGGTAAGCTACTTCTCTTTCGAGGTTTGTATACCCTGACACGCTCTTTGCCCTCAAAGGTATATTTGCTCATATATGCCTCCAATTCAAGGGAAAAATCAGCGCTCAATGCCTCAAATTCAGCCGGTGATAACCCCGTCAAACTACGGAACTGTAACTCGTTTTGTCGTATCTTCTTGTATTCCAAGGCGCTTTTTGGGGGCAAGATACGATTTTTTGAACGAGAAAATACTAATCGGTATAAGTCAGCCTAAAGCTAATATGTTCATCCACTTGTTTATCCCTCTGTTGAGGAAAACGCTAAAACGTTTAGGAGAATTACCTGCAAGGAAAGCATCTGAGGTAGAAGAGCTATTAAAGAATTACGATGATGTATTACTTGATGGAAGGGAGCGCCCCATACAGAAACCCTCCGATAATGAAACAGCAGATGAGATTATAATTGAATCATTTATCTTCGGGAAATTCTATTTTTAACTGTGCTTTATCAATATAAGGTTCTTTCTTTATAAAGCGCATAGCAATATTCTTACTTGTATAAATTATTTCGATAGATTGAAAATCTAAAATATCCGAAACTTCTTGAATTTTTAATAATAATTTATCTTTATCAATATAAGGTATCTGTAAAGTTCTATTGCTGAAATGTATTTTACTTCTTTGAGTAAATTTCTTTGTTCTTCTAATCGGACTATTGTCAAATAAATTGGGTTCAATAGTACTAATCAGAGACTCTTCTGTTGTGTCAACCAATACTATGCCAGATTCAAACCCCCCCTTACTTTTCAACTTATTGTCTGCAATAGCTTTGACATCCTCTATTGATTTACCAAAAATATTGCAACTACTTCTTATTACTTCATATATATCCGCAAGTTCCTCAATGATAGCATCATTATCATTTTCCCAAAAAAACTCCAAAGCCTCTTCAATTGCTTTTTTTTTTAAAAATTGTAATAGTTCTTTAGAATCAACTTTAATAGTTCTTGTTTTTTCTCCTTTTTGCTCAATATTAATTGCTATCTTATCTCTAACTAATTTATCAAAAGTTTGAGAACTATATTGAGGTTCAAATTTATTAATACATCTAACGCGAACTCCTTTCTTCTTTAAGATATAATATGGATGAGCAAGAATGCTTCCCGCCATTTCCACAGGAATATTGTTTTTTATTGCGAAATCTGCTATTTCCTCAACAATATCTTTATCTCTAATTATATCTGCATTAGGTCGTAATTTTATAGTATATTTATGCCTCCTATCTTGGATTTTATCTGCGATATTTCCCATATCTTCTTTTGTTTCAATAAGAATATAATTATTGGAAAATATACTATCTGCAAATCGTTCACTATTTTCAGTAACTTCATCGTCAATATAAAACCAAGGGAGAATTTTTCCATAACCTGTTCTTTCGTCAATACCTACAAAGTACATTACAGTTATTGATTTATCTAAATGGTTAGCTATTTTAGTTGTATAATCAGCTATTTCTATAATCAACTTTTTTGTAAGGGATTCTTTCCAGTCATAATCTTTCCCACTTTTCTTTGAGAACCACTGTCCATTAGAATGAATATCAATATATTCACTTTTACATCGGATAAGTTTTTTTATTTTCTTATTACTTAAGGATATTTCAAATGAATCATGGGGGTGATAATATAAACCGTCAACGATACCCCATGTTGAATCAATTCTTGCCATAGGTTTATTGGGTTTGGCAAGGGCTAATGCACAAGACTGTGATAAGATAAAGCGATGTATCAAAAAACAAAAATCGTCTGATACAACATGAGCATCCATATAATATTTAGACTTTTCTATGAGATATTGCTTAGCATCATCTAATGTCAAGACTGTATCTGTACGAGGCAATAATATGCGTTCATAATCGGATTTTGCTACAATATCCATTCTTATTACAATAGGATATTCCAGAAGTTTTTTTAAATCACTTTCGAGTTCTTTCGAGATTTTCCCTGATGATAATTTTTCTAAATTTTTTGCATCATCTAATATATATACTTCTCCAAATGGCAATCCAAGCTCAATGAATGTTTGTACACATTTTACTTTTGACCATTTGCAATCTTTTAAGTCAGAGAGTTTTTTTATGATACTAAAATCGAAATCAATTGATAAATTATTTTTCGGCATTTGCCATTCTGCTCCCGGCGGCGGCGGCATTTCTATAACTTCGTCATAATCACATTGAACTATCCATAACCTTTTTTTATCCCATATCCATTCAATATGTACTCGTTTTTCTTTTTGATTTTTTTGATAAAGATAAGTAGGTAATTGTTTTAATGTATTATTCAATTCTTTCTCTGTAGAACAATTCCAATTGTTAAATTTTTCATTATTGTCATTGTATTTTATTCTCTTACTGCCTAAAAATTGTCCATCTCTTCTATATTGCTCTATATGCCAAAGATTTATTTCTCGACTAATTCGCCGTTCATTAGATATATGCCCTACACGGATTGGTAAGATGTACTGTTGAATAATTACTGCAAAAGAATTATTTTCAATTTCTTTGCATAAATCTTTATTTTCAAGCCAAATATTGATAATTGTATCAAGTAGATTTTCGTTAGATATGTTTCCCTGACTACTAACATAATTACCTCTTTCACGAGATGTTTCGACTATAGCACTTGAGCGAATGATATAATTACTAACATTTAACAATTTGAATTGTGAAATAAGTGTTTGATTGATAATTTCTTGGAGAATATTTTTTGCATTCACACTATTGTTAATCCATTCCTTATATAAACTTGTTGTTATTACAGCAAATGGTAGCGTATCTTTATCAAGCAAGAATAAGCCAACAGCTTTCCCTCCAACAATGCCTTTGTCTTTAGACAAACAATTAACCTGTTGAAAATGTGTACTTAATATATAGTAGTTATCATACATTTATTTTTTTGCAAAAAATACATTTGCCAATTCAGATAATTTCCCAATAGCATTATCAGAGAAATAGCCAACCAAGAAACCAATACCGCAAGATTTGTGTACACTGTATGTTTCTACATCAGAGGCTATACCAGAACAAAAAATAACTACAAAAATGAGTGCTACAATCCCAGACAAAATGGGAGAAACAACCCGCCAAATGCGTCGGTCAATATGCCATATTCCTCGTGCAACGGTGTGGTACAACCATTTACAAACAAAAACAATTCCTCCAAGCATTCCTCCAATCCACGCAAAACAATAACTATGTACTTTAGGAGATAAAGCAAAATCACATTGAATAATCTGAGATTTACATTGTATTCCTAAAAGAAAACCCATTATAGCAATGACAGATAGAAGTATCAATAAATATCTTTTTTCCCAATTAATAGCGTTACGGGCTTCTTGTGGATATTTAGATTCCCAGTCTCCAATTTTGCGACCATCACTTGGATCTTTGCATATATCGTCTGGATTCTTGCTTATGTCATTATTGGTATTTGTGGCTGAGTGTTCTTCCATAACCGTGTACTACTATTAAATGTATAATCCAAAATTACATAAGCATCAATCGTTTTGTATATATTCTCTGTGAATGGATTATTTTTCCAATCATATTCATCTCTTACTCCCATAGCCAAAGCTAATGCTTTACGAAACAATTGACTGGGAATATTTTCATTTGTAGTTATAAAAGATTCATTTTGTTGACTTCTATAATACAAATAAGGTTGATCATTACAAATATAATTGGCTGATTTTTTTATGGTATCAATCTGTTTCCAATCATAATAAATTTCAAATTCGTTTTCTATTATATTAATTAAATTATATGTTGTCGGAACAATATGTATATGTGCATAATCAACGCCACACCCTACTAATTTATTCTGACAATATGCCCCATTTTCAAATACTACAAAATCGCCATATATTTTTTTTACAAAACTTCCTATATAATCAATCAATAATTCTAATTCATCATACAATGGAACTAATTGTATATATCCATACGAGATAAAATACTTTTTAGGTACGATCAAAAGCCATCCTTCTACAATTGACCCCAAAGAAGGAATGACCACAAAATTTTCAGTTTCATATAACCTTTTGTTATAGAACTCTATACTATGAAATTTTTTTATGCTCATATTCTTTATTTAAAGATTGTTGCAAAGTTACAGAAAAATCAAATCATATTCATTTTTTCAACCATATAAGAGATTTATAAAAACCAAGGAGTAGAATTCCAGAACTTGCATGCAAATTGCATGTACATAAAAAACAAAAGGACTCACATTTTACTGTAAGTCCTTGATTTTCAAGTGGGCGTTGACGGATTCGAACCGCCGACCCTCTGCTTGTAAGGCAGATGCTCTGAACCAGCTGAGCTAAACGCCCTTATCCTTTTAAGCCATTGCAAATATATGGCTTATATCGAAATCTCCAAAGCTTTTCCTTAATAATTTTCAAAATTATTATGATTCAAAAGAAAACCTTAGTAAGGATTTGCCTCTCGTAAAAAATGTACGATATTTGTACCATGTTTTATATAAAAGTTACCATATTAGACTTATTGGTAAAGGGGGTCATTATAGGTGTAGTAGTATCGGCTCCATTAGGACCTGTGGGGGTATTGTGTGTGCAACGTTCTTTAAACAAAGGGCGGTGGTATGGCTTCGTAACAGGATTGGGGGCGGCATTGAGCGATATTGTCTATGCTATACTGACGGGTTACGGCATGAGTTTTATATTTGACTTCATCAATACTAATATTTTTTATTTGCAACTCATCGGTGCCAGCATGCTGCTTTTGTTTGGTATTTACACTTTCCAGAGCAACCCCATTCATTCTATTCGTCCTGCCTCCACAAGCAAGGGGTCTTACCTTCACAATTTTTTTACTGCCTTTGCCGTAACGCTTTCCAATCCACTTATTATATTTCTGTTCATCGGTTTGTTTGCCCGCTTCGCATTCGTACTGCCCGGATTGCCTCCGTATGAAACAGCTATCGGCTATTTGTCTATCATTGGAGGGGCAGTAATATGGTGGTTCAGCATTACTTTTTTTGTAAGTAAAGTGCGTAACCGCTTTAATATGCGAGGTATCTGGCTGGTAAACCGGATTATCGGAGGAGCGGTAATAATGGCATCGGTAATAGGATTTATCTCTACTTTATTAGGGAGTTCCATTTTACCGTTTGGAAATTCTTAACTGGCGGTTCCGTTGAATGGAGTGCGGTTTACGATGCTCCTTCCTAATGTTACCTCGTCGGCATATTCCAATTCATCACCGATGGCAATGCCGCGGGCTATCATGCTAAGTTTTACAGGATGTTTTTCCAATTTACGGTAAATATAAAAGCCTGTAGTATCTCCCTCCATTGTCGAACTCAATGCAAAGATTATTTCTTTTACATTTTCTTCCAAAACGCGACGTACCAAACTGTCTATTTGAAGATCGCTTGGACCTACCCCATCCATTGGAGAAATCACACCGCCCAATACGTGGTATAAACCGTGAAACTGTCCCGTAGCTTCCACTGCCATTACATCCCGTATGCTTTCTACCACACAAATGGTTGAAGTGTCCCGTCTGGGATTTGCACAAATCCGGCAAATCTCCGTATCCGATATGTTATGACAAACTGTACAATACTTTACGTGATGTTTCAAAGTAACAATAGCGTTGCCGAATGCGTTGACAGCTTCCCTATCTTGACGCAATAGATGAAGTACAAGCCTTGTAGCAGTTTTTCTACCGATGCCGGGAAGTTTGGAGAACTCGTCAATTGCTTTTTCTAGTAAAATAGAAGGATATTGCTGGTTCATATAATCTCGTTACACCTTGCAAATATAGACGATAATTTGTATTTTACCCGTAGTGTATTTGTAAAAAAGAAAGAACCGTAAATTCAATTAGTAAATGCACTGGGTTTGTACAGTTATGCTTTTTGTGTATCTTAGCACCATAATTTATTATTTAACGTACTTCTTTATATTAGATTTATGAAAAAAAGGATTTCTTACCTGCTTTTGTGTTCATTGCTTGTTCTTTTCGGATGTAGCACGAAAGATACGGCGAATAAGTATAATCTTGTTCCGCAACCTAACCAAATTGTCCCGCAGAAAGGACGCTTTGTATTGAGCGACAAAGTAAGCGTAGTTATTCCAGCCGATTCTCCCGAAGTGGGAGCTATTGTAAATGAATTTATTACCCGTTTACAACTGACCGCAGGATTAACTCTTAAACGAGCAGAAAATGCAAGTTCTTCCAGTATAAATTTTGTTGTAGCGGAGGGTCTCCCTAAAGAAGGCTATAATTTGTCTGTTACCCCTGGAGGCATTACCATCACAGCTTCCGAACCAAACGGTTTTTTCTATGCCGTTCAAACAATCTATCAATTACTCCCTGCGGAAGTTTACGGTAAAGAAGCCACAAAGCATCTTGATTGGTTTGTTCCTGCAGTAGAAATAGCAGATGCTTCTCGTTTTGCTTACAGGGGATTGATGTTGGACGTGACTCGCCATTTCGCATCAACAGATTATATTTATAAATTCATTGACATGCTGGCTATGCACAAGATGAATACTTTTCATTGGCATCTGACAGATGATCAAGGATGGAGAATTGAAATAAAGAAATACCCTAAGCTGACGGAAATCGGCTCCAAACGGAAAGAAACAATGGTAGGGTATTATTATACCAATTACCCACATGTATTCGACGGCAAAGAGCATGGTGGTTATTACACCCAAGAACAAATAAAAGACATTGTAGCTTATGCTGCAAGTAAATACATCACCATTATTCCTGAAATCGAATTGCCGGGACATGCCTCGGCAGCTATTACTGCGTATCCCCAACTTTCATGTACGCCGGATGCTAAGCACGAGGTAGTTCAAACATGGGGCGTTTATGAGGATGTATTTGCTCCTACGGAAGAAACTTTTAAGTTTTTGGAAAATGTAATGGACGAAGTGATAGCACTTTTCCCAAGTCCGTATATCCATATTGGTGGCGACGAGTGTCCCAAAACTGCATGGAAAAATAGTGCGCAATGCCAAGCATTAATAAGAAAATTAGGCTTAAAAGACGATACGGAACCCAGTCCTGTGGATGGCGTAAAACATTCAAAAGAGGACAAGTTGCAGAGTTATTTCGTTATCCGTATAGAAAAGTATCTGAACAGCAAAGGCAGAAATATTATTGGTTGGGATGAAATATTGGAAGGCGGATTAGCCCCCAATGCTACGGTGATGTCATGGCGCGGAGTGCAAGGAGGGCTTAATGCCGCCAAAGCGGGGCACGATGCTATTATGACCCCTAATCCGTATGTATATTTAGACCAATATCAGGAAGATCCGGAATTTGTGCCTACCAGCATCGGTGGTTATTCCACACTAAAAAAAGTATATAGCTACAATCCCGTACCCAATGATGCGGATGAATTGGTGAAGAAGCACGTTATTGGTCTTCAGGGAAACATCTGGACAGAATATATTCAAACAGATGAACGCAGAGATTATCAAGCCTTTCCTCGTGGTGTGGCGATTGCAGAAACGGGTTGGACACTTGATGAAAATAAAAATTGGGATAGTTTCTGTGAACGCATGGCAGGCGATTTTCAGCGAATGGACATTATACAAGTCAAAGCCTGTCGCAATTTCTTTAATGTGAATATCAATACCCGTGCTGATGAAGACGGAACGCTGAAAGTCTTCTTGGAAACGTATTACCCCAAAGCGGAGATACGTTATACCACAGATGGAACCGTTCCTACTCAAAACTCCCCGGTTTACAAACAGCCTTTTACCTTGACAAGCAACATAAACCTGCAAGCGGCAGCTTTTAAAGGCGGTACGATAATGGGCGAGGTTACAGCTAAACCGCTATACGGAAATCTCATAAGTGGGAAAAGCTATACGGTAACACCCAGACGTGGATCATACAGTGGTGATATTTTAGGTGAAAATGATGTGTTGGGAACTGACCCCAAAACATTAGGATTAACAAACGGGAAACGAGGGAATAATTCTTCCTATATACCGTGGGTGAGTTTTGGATTGGGCAAGGAAAGCAGCGTAGAATTTACAGTTAATCTGGGGCAGGCGACTTCTGTTAAAAGCGTAGTGTTCGGTTCGTTGTATAATCCCGCTAATTTCGCCTTACCGCCAAGCGTGGTAAGCGTAGAAGTTTCTTCGGATGGGAATGAATATAAGGAAGTGGCGGAACAGCAATTCACCCGTCAATACCCGGAAGTAGGAACCAAAGCTTATACCGATTCGATCACTTTCAATTCTGTTGAAGCTGTTTACGTCAAAGTAAAATTCAAAACCGGCGGAGTACTCCGTAACGGAACGGATTGTTTGATGAAGAATCGTGCACAAGGAGAACTCATCGCATCCAATATGTACTTGGACGAAGTAGAAGTGTATTAAATTAGAACTTGCAGTTTATTTTTCTTTTCAAATGCTCTCTCCAAAAACGATAGAGGGCGTTTGAAAAGAAAGATACTATTTTTTGCGCCCGCCCTAACTTATCGCCGCCCAATTCACGTCCATCTTACGCAATGTCTTTAATCTCTCCCAAACAATTTCATTTTCGGGATTACTTCCGGCAGGGTCAGCATCAATAAGTGTTTGTGCTATGTCTCGTACTTTTTGCAATAACTGACTATCACGAGCAAGGTCGGCAATCTTTAAATCAAAGGCAATACCACTCTGTTGCGTTCCTTCCAAATCTCCCGGACCGCGCAATTTCAAATCGGCTTCGGCTATCTCAAAACCATCGTTGGTTCGCACCATTATTTCCAAACGTTTGCGGGTTTCCTCTGCTAACTTATAGTTGGTAACTAAGATACAGTAAGACTGTTCGGCTCCGCGACCTACTCGTCCACGAAGCTGATGCAGTTGTGATAAGCCAAAGCGTTCGGCATTCTCAATCACCATCACCGAAGCGTTTGGCACGTTTACGCCCACTTCTATCACAGTAGTTGCCACCATAATCTGCGCTTCGCCCGATACAAAAGCCTGCATTTGTTCGTCTTTCTCGGTAGAACTCATTTTACCGTGCACTTTGCAAACGTTGAATTCGGGAAACTCTTCGCATACGTGAACGAATCCTTCTTCGAGATTCTTCAAATCAATCTTCTCACTTTCTTTTATTAAGGGAAAAACAATATAGACTTGATGTCCTTCGTTTACTTGTTGACGGATGAAACGATAAAGGCTTTCCCTCCGGTTGTCGAATTGATGGACGGTGCTTATGGGTTTACGTCCGGGCGGAAGTTCGTCAATAATGGAAACGTCCAAATCGCCATATACGGTCATTGCCAATGTGCGTGGAATCGGTGTGGCGGTCATAACAAGCACGTGTGGCGGCTGAATGTTCTTCTTCCATAGGCGGGCGCGTTGGGCAACGCCAAACCGGTGCTGTTCATCTATCACTGCCAAGCCCAGTGACGAAAAGTTAACCGTATCTTCAATAACGGCGTGCGTGCCTATCAATATATGTATTTCGTTTGTCAATAGAGCGGACAATATCGCTTTTCTTTTCTTCCCTCTGATTGATCCGGTAAGGAGTTCTACACGGATATTCATCCCTTTCAACAAACTTTTGACAGTTTCGTAATGCTGATTAGCCAGTATCTCGGTAGGGGCTATCATACACGCTTGGTAGTTGTTATCCAGAGCTATCAGCATACTCATCAACGCTACCAATGTTTTCCCACTCCCTACATCGCCCTGCAACAAGCGATTCATCTGCCGTCCGTTTCCCATATCTTTCCGAATCTCCTTTAATACCCGCTTCTGAGCATTGGTGAGTTGAAAAGGAAGGTTCTGATGATAGAAAGTGTTGAATGTATCGCCGACAGTGCCAAACACATATCCTCGGTACTTTTGTTGGCGGTCTTTGGCATACCTCAGGATATTTAGCTGTATGTAGAACAGTTCTTCAAACTTTAGGCGATATTCAGCTTGCTTCAGTAAGTCGGGATTTTTAGGAAAGTGGATATTGCGTAATGCTTCGGTAAGAGACATCAACCGGTAGTCGGCAATAATTTTGGCGGAAAGTGTTTCGGGTAAAGGTTCTTGCAACTGTTTGGTAACGATTGACATCATTTTCTCAATGGCATGCGAGTTCAAAAAACTGCGCTTCATCTTCTCCGTAGTGCTGTAATACGGTTGCATACCCATAGAAGACAAAACCACTTCCGATGCGTTATCAATATCAGGATGCGCAATATTTACTTTGCCATTGAATATATTGGGTTTGCCGAATACGATGTATTCGTGATGCAGTTTGTATTTTCCGGTAACGTATTTAATGCCTTGAAACCAAATTAATTCAATGACACCTGTTTCATCGGAGAATTGAGCGACTAATCTTCTTTGTTTTCCTTCGCCAAAGGTCTCAAACCGTTGTATCTGACCTTTCAATTGGAGGTAAGGCATATTGCCGTCTATTTCGGAAATACGGTAAATATGGCTGCGGTCAATGTATTTGTAGGGGAAATAATAGAGTAGGTCGTGCAGAGAATAGATTTGTAACTCCTTATTTAATATAGCGGCTCGTTGTGGTCCCACACCGGATATAAACTGTATGTCTCGCGTAGTTAAGTCGAACATAGAAGTAAAGCCTCTGCTATTTTCAAATCGAAAGGAGTTGTTATTTTTATATTTTCCCGGTTCCCTTCCGTTAAATGAACGGAGACCTCCATCGCTTCGACCACAGAAGCGTCGTCAGTATAAGAAGAATTAAAATCCTGCGAATAGGCGCGTTTCAATAATTCAATGTCAAATACTTGAGGTGTTTGAACCAATTTATAATTGTTCCGGTTTACGGTTTCACTCTTTCCGTCATTTACTTTGCGCACGGTCTCTATTATATCAACAACCGGAATAACGGCTTTCTTAGTTTCCGCTTCTTTGTAGCAACGGGCGATTACTTCAGGTGAAACTAACGGGCGCACTCCGTCATGTACCCCTACCAGACCGTTTTCTTTAATTAATGCCAGACCGTTTTTTACAGACTGATAACGGGTCTCTCCGCCGGAGACTACCGTATGCGGTATTGCAAAACAAGCATCATCGCACAGTTGTTTCCATAAGGATTGTTGCTCTCCGGGAAGTACCAAAATAATTTTAATCCCCGAATCATACGTATAAAACGCTTCGATTGTGTGCATCAATACCGCTTTCTTACCGATGGGCAAGAATTGTTTCGGGAGTTTGCTTCCCATACGCAATCCCTTCCCACCGGCAACAATCAAAGCGTATTTATTCATTTTTTCACGCACATAGTCTGCGCCAATTCTTCGGCTTTTTCTTTGCTTACTATCTTTTCTACAACGGTCAATGCAAATTCGATGGTTGCTCCCGGTCCTTTTCCGGTGATGATGTTTCCGGCTTGCACTACCTGCTCTCCGGTATGCTCGGCTCCTTTCAAATATTTCTCAAAGCCGGGGTAGCAAGTTGCTTTTTTCCCTTTCAGCAATCCAAGTGTCCCTAATATAGAAGGGGCAGCACAAATAGCGGCAATCGGTTTGTTGTTTTCCGCAAAATCTACTAACAGTTTACATAATCCTTCATGCTCTCCCAAAGCTACCGTACCACCGGGAAGCAAAAGCATT
>SNRY01000229.1_pt1 | contig 20765 bp, 14 predicted proteins | sample 4693421 | NCBI WGS metagenome assembly SNRY01 (sample SAMN11003215, study PRJNA524138) | termite gut metagenome | isolation source: Bacteroidetes bacterial symbionts from single cell of protist host amplifed... | host: Streblomastix strix ... | reverse complement strand
CAAAGTCAATACGTTTATCGGAACGTAAATCTTTGATACCCAATATTTCATTCAATATCAGGTTGGAAGAAATGGTTACGTCAAGAACGCCTATCGGGTCGGTATCGTCGTATGTTCCGGGTTTAGCAGTCAAGCTGTACCACCGACCGTCCAGATAAAGGGAGAAGTTGTGTAATGTATCCGGTTTATACGTTTCCCTGCCTTTTTCCGTTACTTCAAAGCTCTTTTTCAATGCTTTGAGAAACTCCGAGGGGGTAAGTCCGTTTAAATCTTTTACTACTCGATTATAATCAATAATGGTTAATTGACTTGCGGGGAAGCACACAGCCATGAAATAATTATATTCCTCATTTCCACGATGATTGGGGTTTTGTTTTGCTTTTTCCGCTCCTACCAATGCAGCGGCAGCAGAACGATGGTGTCCGTCGGCAATGTACAAGGCGGGCATCGTTGCAAATTCTTTTGTAACGGTTGTCATGTCTTCATCGTTGTCAATCACCCAAAAGGTATGCCTGAAGCCGTCGCCGGGAGCAATGAAATCATATACGGGTTTATTAATCGTATATTTCTTTACGATAGTGTTTAAGGCAACGTTGTCAGGATAAGCAAAGAATACGGGTTCGATATTGGCATTGTTTATCCGCACGTGCTTCATCCGGTCTTCTTCCTTGTCTCGACGGGTTAGCTCGTGTTTCTTTATAACTCCGTTCGTATAGTCGGGAACATAAGCGCCTACCACCAAACCGTATTGGGTCTTTCCGTTCATGGTTTGTGCATAGATGTAATACAATTCCCTGCTGTCTTGCACCAACCAGCCTTTTTCCTGAAACTTTTGAAAGTTTTCGGAAGCCTTAACATATACTCTTTCGTCGTGTTCGTCGGTTCCGACGGGGAAGTCTATTTCGGGTTTTATAATGTGATAGAGCGATTTTTCATTGCCTGCTGCTTCTGTGCGGGCTTCTTCGGAATTTAACACATCATAAGGACGCGAAGCAACCTGTTCTACCAAATTCTGCGGAGGACGGATGCCTTTAAAGGGTTTGATGATTGCCATAATGTAATTGTTGCCTAATCTATCTCTGCCATTAGTGATTATTTCCTGTTTACTCTGAACTTCTCGCAACCGTCTTTCAAGAAATCAACGATTTGTTTGGCGGCGGCAATACCGGCATTGATGTTGGCTTCGGCAGTCTGTGCCCCCATCTTTTTGGGAGTAGAGAAATAGCGTCCGGCAAAAAGTTCGTTGAAGCGGTGGTGAGCAGCAGGCATAATGTCTGTTACATATTTAAAGTCTGTCCGTTCTTCCATGAACTTAATCAACTCGCTTTCGTTAATTACCTCTTTGCGGGCGGTATTTACCAAGATAGCTCCTTTGGGCAGATTGTTCAACAAATCATAGTTGATAGCGTTCTTCGTTTCGGCAGTAGCGGGAATATGAAGAGATATCACATCACAGAGCCGGTACAGTTCTTTTGCCGAACGGACTACCTTAATGCCGTCCTTTTCCATTACGTCTTCAGGACAGAAAGCGTCGTAAGCGTAAATATCCATGCCGATACCTTTGGTTATGCGAGCAACGTTACGACCAACATTCCCGTAAGCATGAATACCCAGTTTCTTTCCCATCAACTCCGTGCCCGAAGTTCCATTATACAGGTTGCGAGTGGCATAAAGCATCAATCCCGTTGCCAATTCGGCTACTGCATTGGCATTCTGCCCCGGTGTGTTCATCACGCAAACATGGTGAGCGGTAGCAGCGTCCAAATCCACATTATCATATCCGGCTCCGGCGCGTACTACAATCTTAAGATTTTTAGCCGCTTCCAAGACTTCGGCATCTATAGTATCACTGCGGATGATGATGGCATCTACCTCTTTTACGGCATTTAGGAGTTGTTGTTTCTCTGTATATTTTTCTAATAAAACGAGTTCGTATCCGGCAGCTTCCGTTTCTTTACGAATACCGTCCACTGCTACTTTTGCAAACGGTTTATCTGTGGCAACGAGTAATTTCATACTTTATGATTAAAAGTTCTTTTTGATGCTATCAATGCGCTTTTTCAAACTCTTGCATACAATCAATCAATGCCTGTACGCTTTCCTTTGCCATGGCATTGTAGCATGAAGCGCGGAAACCGCCTACGGAGCGATGTCCCTTTAATCCTACCATGCCTTTTTCGGTAGCAAATTTCAGGAAATCGGCTTCAAGTTCTTTGTATTCGGGGTTCATCACAAAGCAGATATTCATGCGTGAACGGTCTTCTTCGACGGCAGTTCCTACAAAAAGTTTGTTTCTGTCTATTTCATTGTATAGCATATCTGCCCTTTCGATGGCGCGACGTTCCATTTCTTTTACACCTCCTTGTGCCTTGATCCAGCGTAAAGTTTCCCGGGCTGCATAAACAGGCACTACGGGGGGAGTGTTAAACATGGAACCATGGTCAATGTGGGTTTGATAATTTAATATGGTAGGGATATAACGTGATACTTTGCCTAAAGCATCCTTCTTCACAATGACAAAAGCAACTCCGGCGGGAGCCAAATTCTTTTGTGCGCCTCCATAAATACATATATATTTGGAAACATCCACAGGACGGGAAAGTATATCCGAAGACATATCGGCAATCATCGGAATGGGAGCGTCCAAGTCCTTTTTTAACTCCGTACCATAGATCGTATTGTTAGTGGTAACATGCAGATAGTCCGCATCTGCCGGAATGGTATAATTCTTGGGTATATACGTATAAGTGGACTCGGCAGAGGAAGCAACTTCAATGACTTCACCAAATCCTTTGGCTTCTTTCATGGCTTTTTTTGCCCAAGCTCCCGTATGGAGATACGCTGCTTTCTTTTCGAGGAAGTTGAAAGGAGCCATACAGAATTGCAGACTTGCTCCACCACCCAAGAACAGTACCGAGTAGCCTTCCGGTATTTGTAAAATTTCTTTAAATAGAGCTTCGGCATCATCCATCACGGTTTGAAAATCTTTATGACGATGACTGATTTCCATCAATGAAAGTCCGGAACCATTAAAATCTATGACAGCTTTGGCTGTGTTTTCTATCACTTCACGAGGGAGAACAGAGGGTCCGGCATTAAAATTATGCTTTTTCATTTAGAAAGATGTTTTTAGTAAAACAATTCATTTACTTTTTACGGGTGCAAAATTACAATTATTTTTTATCTAACATTGCTTTGTCAACTATTTAAGTAATTGCTTGCTTCCGGGCGTTCGTGCAAGTGGCTGCCGTCAATGTCCCCATGCGCAAAAGTGGATTGAATTTGTCCATAACGGTAGTGTGTGCAACGGCACAACGGCTGAATGAGTATTTCATCCGACCGTTGTTCCGTGTATCTGTTTTGCCTACCTTCAATTAGTAAAGGAAATCACAGATGCCTCAGCCATTCTTCCGGATTGAGTTTTTCTTTTTCTACACGCAACTGGAAGTGCAGGAGTGTTCGTTTGTTGTTCGTGGGATCGGAAAATACTTTGCCGATAAGTTGTTCTGCTTTTACGTTTTCCCCTTGTCTCACGCTGGTGGAAGAAAGGTTGCAATATACGGATATATAGTTGCCGTGCCGTATTAATATATTGAACAATCCGCTGAGTTGGAACACGGCAACGACCTTCCCGTCGCATACTGCCCGTGCATTGGCTCCCGGTTGTCCTTGAATATCAATACCTTTATTGTCTAACTTTACACTTTTCAGTCCTTGTACATTGTATTGTCCGTATTGACTTACAATGATGGAAGTACCTGTAATGGGCATGGGCAACTTTCCGCGCAGGCTTGCAAAGTCTTGAGAAGCCGTGAAGTCGGCTTTGTCCATAGCCTTCTGACCTTTGGAAGAGTTGGACGATTTATCGGCACGTTTGCGAACGCGCTCCATTTCCTCAATGACTATTTTGTCTATCCGGGTATTTAACTGGGCGACTTCTCTTTTCTTTTTGTCTATCTCGTTTTGCAAACTTTTTTGTTTGCTTTGCAAATTGTTTATTATGCGGCGTTTTTGCTGTTCTTGTTGTTCCAGTTTCTCTTTTTCTTGTTCACTTTCGCTGAGCAAGGTATTTTGAACGTTCTTTGCTTCTGCCAATTCAGAGGCTTTTCTTTTTATCTGTTCTTGTTTCCGAAGTATGTCTTCACCTTGCAGCCGTTGATAGGTGGCATATTCGCGCACATAGCGCAGTCGGCGGTACGTTTGTCTCAAATCTTCCGTTGCGAGAATAAACATTAGTTTTTCTTCTATCGTCTTGTTCTTGTAAAGGTATTGAACGGAAGCCTCATAGTGCTTTTTGTTGACGGCTAAATCGTTTCGTAATCCTTTAAGTTGTACCGTCAACTTGTTTAATTCATTGTTGATGGTAGAGAGGTCGTTGTTGATGGTCAAAATGTATTGTTTCCTTACCTTTATCTGTCCCGTAAGAGTATTGAGCACATTTAATTGATTGCTTACGTCTTTTTTCGTATTATTCAATAAACTCTCTGTTTGGACGATTTCCTTTTGCAAAGTCTTATGTTTTTCTTCGAGATCCTTTATCAAACTGTTGGACTGTCCCAAAAGAGTAACGACGGAAAAAGCCGGTAAGATAAGGAGTAAAAGGAAACGTTTCATTTCTCTAATATAAGTTTTAATAGTCCGTTTAATTCTATGGGAGTATATTGTGGAGATACCTTTGTAGGGGTTATTGTTATATTGTCGGTGGAGAAATCGTATAATCGTAGTTTAGCCGATCTGAGAGAGCTTATTCCGACTTCTTCTCCTGTAATGGTCGTCTTTGCATTGGGTTGCGAAGCGTCGAGAAGGAGTTTTTCCAACTTCTCAAAGTTAATCTTGCGAGTCAAGAGAACGTTTATATCGGCTGTGGAGGCTTGAACATAGCGTTTATTCATCCGGTCTATAAATAAGACTTCAGTAGGAGTAATATCAATACGTACCACCTCCGTGTGGAACATTGGCATTAAGACAGATACTTGTATGCGTTCGTTACATTCCATTTTTATTGTTCCGTTCAAAGTAATCATTTCTCCTTGATAAGGGGCAGTAAGCTGTAGTTTTGATGAAAGATAGCGAAGTGGGGCTTCGCCGGATATTTGTGTTGTACGAGGAGTTTTACATGCCACCGGCAATAGCACACACAATAGCAATACGGAAAAATTTCTAATCGGTTTCATTATTCTGAAATGTATTTTTTCTGTTTAATTTTTTCCTTCAGCGTCTTCGATTCGCTGCCTCCTAATTCTTGAGCTTTAAGCCAGTATTTCAAGGCATTCTCTTTGTCGTCGTTCATATAGTAGATATCACCGCAATGTTCCACTATCACATCGCTGGTGTCTCCTCCGTTCTTCATGGCATCATCTATATAAATACGAGCTTCGGCATAGTTTGTCTTTTCAAACAATATCCAAGCGTAAGTGTCCAGATACGTGGAATTTTGAGGCTCTTTCTTAATGGTTTTATAACTCATTTCTTCGGCTTTGTCGAGATCGCTGTGTTCTAAGGAGAGGTAGTAGGCGTAGTTGTTCAACACTCCGATATTTGAAGGGTTGTAAACCAATGCCGAATCATAAGACAGATAAGCATTTGACATTTGTTTCTTCTGAAAATAGATGTCTCCCATCATGGCATAGAGGTCGGAAGTAATATCCGGTCGTGCTTCCCTGTTAATCGTCACCAATGCTTTTTTGTATATTTCCAAAGCTTCGTCCACTTGTCCTTTTTGATAATGAGCTACCCCAAGATAGTAGTAATACTCAATCATCTGAGGAGAAACTTCGATACCTGTTTCGCAGAGTCTAATAATCTCTTCTTTATCTTCTTTTCGAATGGCATGACCAAGCAGGGCTGTTCGTGTTTTCGTGTCGTTTGGGTCGAGTTGCAATATAGTTTTCAACACCGTTACGGCTTTATCTTCCATCCCTACGGATAGCAGGTATTGAACGTAAAGTGTCGGTATTTGCACATCGTCGATATTTTGTTCCATTATTTGGTCGAACAAAGATATCAGTTTGGTTGTATCTTGTTTTTCCGTTGTCTTAATAAGGAATTGACGTATAACGTCTGCTTTTATGTCTTCAGGTACTTTGTTGTTAAGCAACAGGCTGTCCACTAATGCTTTGTGTTTTTCTTTTTGTCCCGTTTGCTCGTAGAAATTCACTAAGGCAGACTGGACTAAATAATTGTCCGGTTCTATGGAGAGGACTTTTTGATAAGTGTTGAATGCTTCTTCCTTTTTCCCGTTTTGCAGATAGATATCTCCCAGTATAGTGAGATAGCGCATGTCCGAAGGATACTCTTCCGTCAGACTTTCTATCTCCTGAAAAGCTTTCTTATCATCATGCATCTGGAGATAGGTATGAAACTTTTCCATACTGAGATTTTCATCTTTTCCTATCTTTTCTTCCAGGCGGTTCAGTGTGTTGATAGCCATGTCGTAGTTGTTGAACTGATTGTATAAATTTGTCAGTCCGAACAGTAATTCGTTATTAGTGGGGAAGCGTTGTGTCATGGATTCAAGCAGGGCAATTGCTTCCGAACGTTTGTCTTTTTGGTGATACACGCTCACCAATGTCTGGCTGTACCAATAGTTGTCAGGAGCGTAGGCTACTGCTTTCTCAAGGGACATCTGTCCTAAAGAGTCTTGTTGGAGAAGAAAGTAAAATTGGGCTATCTCATAAAGAGCCGATGAGGCATAAGGATCAATGGAAAGACAATATCTGAGGAGGTCGAAAGCGGCATCACTATCGCCCTTTGCTTTCAAACGGATGGCTTCAAGAAAGAAGTATTCATATTTGCGCTGTTCTTCAAGTGCAAGGACGGTAACTGCCGGAGATATTCCTTCTTTTTGTAACTTGCGGAAAGGGTAACAAGCTGTAAATAAACATATACATAAGAGTATCCCCCCATATAACCGGAGTTTAGACGCATACAAAAAGGTCTTGATATGGAAAGTTGGTATTGTCATCTTAGATGTTATGTTAATGCTTATCTGTTATTTTCCCGTATGTCCGAATCCTCCTGTCCCTCGTTCCGTATCATTCAGTACTTCCACCTCTTGCCATGTCACCTGTTCGTGTGAGGCAATGACCATCTGCGCTATTCGTTCTCCATCTTCTATGATGAAACATTCATTGGAAAGGTTTATTAGAATGATACAAATTTCTCCTCGGTAGTCGGCATCAATAGTTCCGGGAGAGTTGAGTACGGTAATGCCTTTTTTTATGGCTAAACCGCTGCGCGGACGGATTTGCGCTTCATATCCCTTGGGGAGTGAGATATACAATCCCGTAGAAATCAAGCAACGTTGTAGCGGATATAACGTGACGGGACTGTCGATATTGGCACGTATATCCATACCGGCAGACAGCCCTGTGGCGTAAGCCGGCAGTTGATGTTTCGATTTATTGATGATGTGTACATTCATTTCACACTCATGTTATGAATTATAATGCGAATATACACATTTTGACTTGTATCTATTGATAATTCAAGTTACTATTTTATTATCTTTTGTTTTCTTTTTTTATCTGCTTATAAAATAATTGTAATTCGTGACCTATTGCTTTCAATTCTTTCATAGTTTCAATTTGGCTAAATAGTAGATAGATGATAGTATTACCCGTAGTGCATATAGAGCAAAAGCCAACGTTTTTATAAACACAGAGGCACAAAGACACAGAGATTATACGAACTCTGTGCCTCTGAGTCTCTGTGTTAAAACAAACAAACAAATTGAAGGTATAAATTATTCAGGATTCATAAATCACTTATATTCAATTGTTTGTCAAAAACGCACCTATTTTCCCTGTTTACAAAAAAAAATAACATAACTTTACACTTCAATATATCGTAATTTTGTTTTGTCAATGAACGAAAAAGAATTGATCATTCTCTTGAAAAAAGGGTCGCAAAAAGCATTCGATATCCTTTATCAACTGTATTCAAAACGGATCTACGCCTACTGCTATCAATATACCAAAGCAAGAGAAGAAGCAGAAGAGATTGTTCAAGATGTATTTATGAAGTTATGGCTCAACAAAGCTACTATCCGACAGGAAGATACGATAAAATACCTGCTTTTTACAATCGCCAAAAACCAACTGATCAACAGTTATAAATCCCATTTGAATTCGTTTACTTTCGAAGAATATGTTACTTATTGTAACAAGGATGAGCTTTCGGTAAACGATACCGGTCATTGGGTGGAATATGATGATTTTCGTAAATTACTACGTGAAGCGATGGCGCATTTACCCGAAACCCAACAGAAAGTGTTTGATTATTGCAAACTACGGCAATTATCAAACAAGGAAACCGCCGAACGGCTTTCAATAAAAGAACAAACGGTGAAGAACCAGCTTTCGCTGGCTCTTAAGATTTTGAGAGAAGAATTGTCGAACGTCATGCTGCTGATACTATTAATTCTTAAATAAGTAAAAAAATCAGTACAAAAACAAATAAAAGCTGTCTATGCAAAGGTAAACGCATAGAATGAGAAATTTAGAAGCAAAATACCTGCAAAATCAGCTGACTCCCGACGAACTGAAAGCTCTCAGGGAAAAGGTGAACACCGTATCCGATGACGAAATCGCGGCATCCATGCAGGATAGATGGATGAGTGATACCATCGATGAAAGCGCCGTACCGGTTGAACGCCTGAATACCATAAAAACAACGATAGACCAATCCATTACCCCTGTTCGTCCGGCTATCTTTATACAAAAGTTTGCACGGATAGCTGCCGCTATCCTTCTGCCGGTTTTGTTGCTATCCACGCTGTACCTGTATCACGAAAATCGAACATTAGCTGCCGAAGAAATGGTCGTGGCAACAGGAAAAGGCGAACGCGCCAACATTACCCTGCCCGACGGCACGAATGTAACGCTCAATTCCGAATCCTCCTTACGCTATTCACCTCAAACCTTTAACCAAAGCGAACGATGCGTAAAATTTGAAGGCGAAGCCTATTTCGATGTGGCAAAAATAGTTTCTTTGCCGTATATTATCCAAACGAATGATTTAAGAGTAGAAGTATTGGGAACGAAATTCAATCTGTCGGCGCGGCAAAACGATGCTGTGGTACAGCTTTCTTTGGAAGAAGGATATGTGTCGCTTTTATCGTTACTGTCAAAAGAGGAAAAAGAAGTATTTGCCAATCAACAGGCTGTGTTGAACAAGTCAACCGGCAGGATTACAATCATTTCCGTTGCCGATATAAAAAGCAATTCGTCATGGAAACGCGGCGAATTGATCTTCGGCAATGCTAAATTATCGGATGTATTGGCAACGCTTGAAAACAATTATAATATTACGATCACAATGCCTGCTCATATCAATAGATTCAGCGATTTATTTACCGGCATGATTCCTTCCAACAATCTTTCGGAAGCATTGGAAATTATCAAACTATCGTATCACCTGAATTATACGTTGCTGGAAAATCAAGCAACTTTTTTTAACAACTAAAAAGGTCTAAAATATTCAATCGTAAGAGTGCCGAGAAAAAAATATGTTATATAACATATTTTTTTCTCGGTACTTTCTTTTTAATCCCTTGTCTTTACTTATTGCTACGGCAAATTTAACATTTTATATAAACAATTTTAATCTATTATCAATGAAGTCATTTACAAAAGAACGAGCAATGCTTATCGTTTTGTTTTTACTTGTTGGCTGTATGGGTCTGAAAGCGCAGGAGCAACGGATAACGGTTAATGTGGAAAACAAAACATTAAAAGATTTGTTTTCGGTAATTGAAAAGCAGACCACCTACCGATTTTCCTACCGGAATGTGGTGCTTGACAACAAACAGGATGTAACCATCCGTAAGCAAGATGCAAGCGTGCCTGAAATTCTCGCAGCGGCTCTTAGCAGCAGAAAGTTGAACTTCAGCATCGTTTCGGAAAAAGCGATTGTCATTTCCGACAAACTGCAAAATCAAGCCGGTAAACCGGGCGACAAGAAACTAACCGGCCTTGTTACCGATGATAAAGGCGAACCTATCATAGGTGCGAATGTGGTTGAGAAAGGCACGACAAACGGAAGCGTCACCGATGTGGACGGAATATTCAGTCTGAATGTATCGCCCGGCGTCACGCTAGTTGTTTCTTATGTCGGATATATCGGTCAGGAAATTGCTGTTGGAAGTCAACAAGCGATTACGGTCAAATTGTTTGAAGACACACATGCCTTAGATGAAGTGGTAGTTACGGCTTTAGGTATCAAGCGGCAGGAAAAAGCCTTGGGATACGCCGTGCAAACCATTAAAGGAAATGCGCTCACCGCAGTCAAAGGCATTGAAGTGGCTACCTCTTTAACCGGTAAAGTGGCCGGTCTTACGGTGTATAATACCTCTGAATTTCAGGATGACGCACACGGAAATATACTGAAATTACGCGGGGAAGACGCACTCGTTGTTGTTGACGGTTTCCCAACTGCTCACACGAACCTTCGCGATATTGCCGCCGACGATATCGAATCCATCACGGTACTGAAAGGCTCAACAGCCTCCGCATTGTATGGTAGCCGGGGCAGTAGCGGCGCAATCATGGTTACGACCAAGAGAGGCGCTCAAAAGGAAGGTCTGAGCGTAGGGTTCAATTCTAACGAAATGTTTAATACAGGTTTCATTGCCTTACCCGAAGCACAGACCTCTTACAGCGCCGGTCAGGGAGGGAAGTACAATGTAGATGATTACATCTGGGGTGACAAATTGGATATCGGCCGCTCAGCACTGCAATACGACCCCTTTACCTACGAAGTGCGTGAACAGCCGTTGGTATCCAAAGGAAAAAACAATTTCAAAAACTTCCTGGAGCCTTCCTTCACGACCAACAACAATGTCAACGTTACCTATACAGGAAAGCAAGGCAGTTTCCGTACTTCGTTAAACCATATTCATCAAAAAGGTTATTATCCCAATACGACGGCTAACCGTTTTAATTTTAATGTGGCGGGAAATATGAACATCGGCAAATTTTCTTTGGATGCTTCGGTGAATTATACGAAACGTATTGCTCCGAATACGCTTACGAACGGATATCACCAAGGTTCTCCCGTTTATACAATACTTGCCTGGTTGGGCGCCGATTGGGATATCCGCGACTACAAGAATTACTGGCAGGCTGGTAAAGAGGGTGTTAAACAGAATTTTTCCAACTCTTATTACAACAATCCATGGTTCCTACAACAGGAATGGGTAGAACCACTGGACGAAAGCCGTTACAATGCACAGTTAAATGCTTCGTATGAGATTACGGACTGGTTGAAAGCAACGGCCAGAATCGGTTCGGACCAGTATATCATCAATACCGAAGAGAAAAAACCGCAAGCTTATAAAAGGCGTGGAGAGATTACGGGAGGTGATTACCGAGTAAAGATGCAAAGCGGATACAGTGTCAATACCGAAGGTTTGCTGTTGGCAGATAAAACATTCGCTGATTTTAATGTAAACGGGTTTGTAGGCGCATCACTCTATTATACTAACTATGGTGATATAAGTGCAAACGTTGCTTCTAACGGTCAATTATCCGTTCCCGATTTTTATTCCCTGCTTGCCTCCAACGGTCCGGTGTCAGCCTCACGTAATATTTGGCGCGAACAACGCAATGCGATATTCGGCAAGGTGGGTGCATCCTGGAAAAGCGCTATCTTCTTGGACGTGACCGGACGTAATGACTGGTCATCTACTTTAGATGCCGCCGAACGTTCGTACTTCTATCCATCCGTTGCGGGAAGCATTGTGATGACTGAATTTTTACCTAAAATTGATTGGCTGAGCTTTTGGAAACTGAGAGGTTCGTGGACACAAACCAAACTGCCTACAGGCATTTATGAAATCAATCAGGCTTATGGTATTAACGCCAATGTATGGAACAACATGAAAGGAGCGTCTTATTCAAAGACGAGCCGTGCGGGAGGCCTCAAACCCAGAACAACGGAAGGATGGGAAATAGGTACGGCAGCCAACTTCTTAGATAACCGGTTGAGGTTCGACCTGGCTTATTACGAGAAATTGTATTACAACAACCAGAGTAGAGCCGCCCTAAGCGATGCCTCCGGTTTTACTGATGCTTTGGTGAATACGGATGAACAGTATCTCCGCAAAGGGGTAGAAATTACCTTGTCGGGTGATGTGGTTCGTACCAAAGATTTCCTTTGGACAGCGACTGTTAACTGGTCGAAGTATGGCTATACCTACCATAAATTAGACGAAACCTACTCTCCTAAAAATTACTGGGTGGCTGTTGGTAAACCGACAAATATGATTACTCAAACCGACTGGATGTTTCACCCAGAGACAGGGGAGCTGATTCTCCAAAACGGAATGCCTGTTGCCAGTAATTATCCTACGGCGTTTAACAATAATCCGGATTGGGTATGGGGCTTTGCTAATGATCTCAAATACAAAAACTTCAACCTGAATATCTCTCTTGACGGTCGCGTGGGCGGCTGGGGATACAATGAGCTATTTCAGCGCATGTGGGCAAATGGCTCTCACCCCGATAGCGATAACGAATATCGTTACGAAGAGGTAGTAAACGGAAAGCAAACCTACATTGCCCCGGGCGTCCAAGTGGTTTCCGGAGAGGTGAAGTTTGATCCATCGGGTAATATCACCGAAGATACCCGCGTATATGCACCTAACGATGTGGTGGTCAATTATGAACAATTCAACAGATCTTATTGGAATAGAAAAGCACGCAATATGTTCGACCTGACTTTCTTTAAAATCAGGGAGATGTCACTCGGATATACCTTACCAAAAGACATCGCCTATAAGATAAAAACACAAAATATTCAGTTGTCTTTAGTAGGTCAGAATCTGTACCTTTGGGCTAAAGCGTATCGGTTTGTAGACCCGGATATGTATCGTGACAGTACGACGGGTGATTTTTTACCTTCTCCATCGGAAAGATTAATTGGGTTTAATTTAAAAATAGATTTTTAAAATATGAAGACTATAAAGAATTATTTACGGTTGTTGCTGGCTGTAGCCATCCTATTCAGCACATCGTGTACGGGTAATTTTGACGAAATGAACGACAATCCCAATGCCACCACTCAGGTACCGACATCTTTGATTGTCACACAAATGTTGAATTTTATGAAACCGGGCGCCCAAACCGGTGATTTAGGTAAAGAACACCTGTTGGCAAAATACATGTCGTGGGTAGAAAATATGCAGGATGTTCAATACAACCGGCTTGGTGAACGCAGTTTCGAGATATACCCGGACTTAGCCAATATTGAGAAAATGATAGGTACTACTACCGAGGCCTCTTATGATACCTATATGGGCTTTGGGTTGTTTATCAAAACGTTTCATTTGTTTTACCTTTCCGCTCTTGTAGGCGACATCCCTTACAGCGAAGCGCTGCAGGGCGAGCAAGGCTTGCTTAAACCGAAATATGATACGCAAAAAGAGGTGATGAAGCAAATTATTGCCGATTTAGATGCCGCTTACGATCATTTCAATAAGGCTACTTTAAGTATTTCAGGCGATATTACGGATTTAAACGGAAGTATCGATAAATGGAAACGAATCGCCAATTTATTAGAATTGAGAGTATTAATCAATCTTTCCAAAAAGGTATCCGATACCGACTTGAATATTAAGGCGAAGTTTGCCGAAGTAGCCGCAAGACCGCTACTCGAATCGAATGACGATAACCTGAAATTGACGTTCAAAGACGCATCGGGTATGTTTTCTACCTGGAATGTGCAAAATGGTTTTTATCTCGACTATCAATTGCTCTCGGACAAATTCATTGATATGATGAAAACGTATGACGACTATCGTTTGTTCTACTATGCCGAGCCGTCGAAATACGAAAGCAAAACCAATGGCAAAGAGGCTAACGATTGGAATGCATACATTGGCGTTAGTCCTGCGCTTCAATATGCCGGTCTAACCCCTATCGCTTCCGAAGGTAAAGCCTCCGGGATGAATCTGCGGTACAAAGATGCGGTAGGCGAACCCTGGTCGAGATTAGGCTATGCCCAGCAGTGTTTTATCCTGGCTGAGGGCGCATTACGCGAATGGATTTCGGCGGATTTGGCTTCCGATTATTACAAGAAAGGAATTGAAGCCGGCATGAAGTACACGCGGGATGCGACGGCTATCATCAATGATGACATCAAGAACTTCCACCATGGACGCGAAATGACCGACGTCTACATTACGGACCATCTTACTAAGTTGGCTATTCAGTTGACAGGTGATTTTGATTCCGATTTGCAGAAAATTATGGAACATAAATACATCGGCAACTTTATGCAGTTCCTGGGCGACTCGTATCTGGATTACCGCCGTACAGGCTATCCTGAGCTTCCTATTAATCCGTCGACAAACATGAACACCATGACCGACCGTTTGCCGGTACGTTATTTGTATCCGCAAAAAGAACGCACCGCGAATCTGGCAAATCTGGAAGAGGCAATCAACCGTCAGTACTCCAACGACGATGTGAACGAAGTCATGTGGATATTGAAATAAACAACCTCTGTTTTAAAGTAAAAAGCGGAATTCGGACTCGAATTCCGCTTTTTTACCCAAAAAATGTATCATTCAAAAATAAAAATATGAAAAAAAGTATCCTGATTATTTTATGTTTATTCGTTACGTTTTTGTGTACAGCTACACAAAAACCAGCCCGCCCGGAACTGAAATTTCGCGCTGACGGAACGTTTAAGATTATGCAGATAACCGATACCCATTACCGGACAAACTGGGCAGGCAGAGAAGGTGCACTGGATTTAATGAAACAGGCCATTCCGTTGGTGAACCCCGACCTGGTTATCCTGACGGGCGATATCGTTAGCTCGAATAAAGATACCTACGAACTTTGGACGGAGCTCACGCAAGTGCTGGTGGATGCCAAGGTTCCCTGGGCGCTTGTCTTTGGTAACCATGATGACGAATTTGAAATTACCAAGCCTCAGATCATCGAAATGATAACCAATCTCCCGTATTGCCTGGTGGAAAATGGTCCCAAAGAGGTTGCCGGCAACGGTAATTACGTATTGAAAATCGCTTCGTCTACGCCACCGTCAAAAACCAAGGCGACGATTTATTGTTTTGATTTTCCCGACGAAAGGAATGGTATTATGGTCAGCCAATTGGAGTGGTACCGGCAAAAAAGCACGGCATTTACCGCAGCAAACGGCAACAAACCTTTGCCGTCGCTGGCTTTCTTTCATATCCCCATACCCGAATACCGGGAGGTGATTGACATACCCACTACGGTAGGCCAATGCAATGAAGAAATATGCAATTTCAAGATTAATTCCGGCGTGCTTGCCAACTTTATAGCCTGTAAGGATGTGATGGGTACTTTTGTCGGTCACGACCACTCCAATAATTATATAGGATGCCTGCACGACGTCTGTCTCGCCTACGGATACTGTAGCGGTAAACAGGTTGCCAACCCTATCGCAGGACGCGGCGTCAGGATCATAGAATTGTTTGAAGGCGAACGAAAATTTAATACCTGGTTGTTAAAACTATATGATAGCAGCTTTGTCGAAAATAGATGGAAGCCTGTCTCACAGGTTGAGTCTTTCTTTTTTGTTACCTATCCCGATTCATTCAAAAAATAATAGCATCTATCGAACTCACGTTATTTTATCTAATTTTTTAAAATACGGATTCGCATATCTCATAAAAACCGCTAACTTTGTAGCGGTTTTTACCGTTTCAGGTAATTTTGTAAAATTAAAGATTTATAGTTTTTCATTTTAAAAACAGAGTTAATTATGACTTATTCACACGAAGTGGAACACATGTGTGTTGTGAAGAAAGGACCTAATCATGGTCCGGCTCCCATCCCCGAAGAAGGCAAGTGGGTGAAATCCAAGGAAGTGATTGACATCTCAGGTTTGACACATGGGGTGGGTTGGTGCGCTCCTCAGCAAGGTGCCTGCAAGTTGACTTTGAATGTGAAAGCCGGTGTGATTCAAGAAGCATTGATCGAAACAGTCGGTTGCTCGGGAATGACTCATTCGGCTGCCATGGCTGCGGAAATTCTTCCGGGAAAAACAATCCTCGAAGCGTTGAATACAGACCTCGTTTGTGATGCAATCAATACCGCCATGCGCGAACTTTTCCTTCAAATTGCTTACGGACGTACGCAAAGCGCTTTCTCGGAAGGTGGTTTGCTGATTGGTGCGGGATTGGAAGATTTGGGTAAAGGGCTTCGTAGCCAGATAGGTACATTATATGGTACGTTGGCAAAAGGTCCCCGGTATTTGGAAATGGCAGAAGGTTACATCAAAACCCTTGCTTTGGATAAAAACGATGAAATCTGTGGATATGAGTTTGTTCATTTAGGTAAATTTATGGATGACATCAAAAAAGGTACGGATGCCAACGAAGCCCTGAAAAAAGTAACGTCTACTTATGGTCGTTTCAAGAAAGAAGACGGAGCAGTGAAATATATTGACCCTCGAGTTCAATAATGTGAGTTTAACATGAGGGAATCTTCAATTAATAATAAAAAATAAAAAATTATGCCATTGTTTGAGAGTTACGATCGCCGTATCGAAAAAATAAACGCAGTATTGAAAACCGATGGAATAGCAACTATTGAAGAAGCAAAGTCTATTTGCGATGCTGCCGGTGTTGACCCTTACAAGACTTGTGAGGAAACTCAACCCATTTGTTTTGAAAATGCCAAATGGGCTTATGTCGTAGGAGCTGCCATTGCCATAAAGAAAGGTTGTAAAGTTGCTTCCGATGCAGCGGAAGCTATCGGTATCGGGTTACAGGCATTTTGTATTCCCGGCTCCGTAGCCGAAGATCGCAAAGTGGGATTCGGACACGGTAATTTAGCCGCTCGCCTGCTTCGCGAAGAAACAAAATGTTTTGCATTCTTAGCCGGTCACGAATCGTTTGCCGCTGCCGAAGGAGCTATTAAAATAGCAGCCAAAGCCGATAAGGTGCGCAAAGAACCGCTTCGCTGTATCTTGAACGGTTTGGGAAAAGATGCTGCCCAAATTATTTCCCGTATTAACGGATTTACTTATGTACAGACCGAATTTGATTATTTCAGCGGTGAATTGAAAGTCGTTCGTGAAATAGCATACTCAGACGGACCTCGTGCGAAAGTAAAATGCTACGGTGCGGATGATGTTCGTGAAGGGGTGGCTATTATGCACAAGGAATCGGTGGATGTATCCATCACCGGTAACTCTACCAACCCCACTCGTTTCCAACATCCGGTAGCAGGCACCTACAAAAAAGAATGCACGGAAATGAAGAAAATGTATTTCTCCGTAGCTTCCGGTGGCGGTACGGGGCGTACACTTCATCCGGATAATATGGCAGCCGGTCCTGCTTCTTATGGTATGACGGATACGATGGGACGCATGCATAGTGATGCTCAATTTGCCGGTTCTTCCTCTGTTCCTGCCCATGTGGAAATGATGGGATTTCTGGGAATGGGCAATAATCCGATGGTGGGCGCTACTGTTGCAGTGGCGGTGGATGTAGCTACCGCATTGAGTAAATAGCAATTGAAGTACCCCTACCCTACCAAACCGATTGACGCATATTTGTATAGCAAATTATAACTAGCAACTTGAATTAAATAATATATTTTCACATGAAAAGCATTTTAAATATCGTAGCAATATCTATCCTGATATTTGCCAGTCGCAAAAATCAGGATGAAATCTATGGGCAGTACACGGTTCCTCCCAGCAAGACCGAAGTTCACGCCGGCTATAAACAAACGAAAATATCATGGCCTCGCGGTTCAGACCAATCGGTGACCTCTATTCCGGCCGGCATTATTACCGAAAATCCGGAATATACATCCGAGATTCCTGGTCCCTCAGATAAAACTCCTACAGAAGAAGAATTGCAGGAAGAGCTGAAAGACATTGATGAACAAATACCGGTGCTGGGATGGTGGGGACTTTCGTATGATCTTAGAGCAGGTTACAAAGATATGGCAGATGCCGGATTTACCATTGATTTCCCCGTAGATTCTATTTATCCCTCTGATCCCGACAAACTTTTCGATATGCTGGACGTTGCACAAGACAATGGAATCAAATTGCAAATCTTTGCCTCAGTGATAGATAATTTCTCCACGCCGAATATGAATAAACTCAAAGCGCATCCTGCCCTTTGGGGATATCATATATTGGACGAACCCTCAACTGCTCAGTTTGATGAACAGGGAGCCCGGGTAAGAGCAGTGCAGGCAATTGACAATATACACCCTTGCTATGTCAATCTGTTCGGCACTTATGCTAACTCTACTCAGTTAGGAGCCGCAACATATACCGATTATGTCCGTGACTTTATAGATAAAGTACCTGTAACGATCCTGTCTTATGATCACTATCCGATAAGGACATCCGACAGTACAAAGTCTGTAAGGAGTGATTTTTATGAAAATCTCGAAATAATTGCAGAAAAAAGCCGGGATGCAGGAATACCTTTTTGGGCATTTGCACTTTCAACAGCACATGGACCTTATCCAACACCCACACTCAACGATCTCCGGTTGCAAGTTTACAGCAATCTTGCCTACGGAGCACAGTGCATCCAATATTTCACCTATCGACAGCCGGATAGTATCTTCTCCAATGCACCTGTTGATTATAGCGGCACAAAAACCGCTACGTACAACACGGTGAAAGAAATGAATCAGGAAATCAAAGCTTTATCCAAGGTTTTTCTTGGCAGCAGCGTGGTTTGGACTGCACATTCCGGAATTTCCGGAATCCCTTCGGGATGTAAACAACTTGACAACTCCAAATTGCCGCCCCAAATCAAAACCTTCGCTATAACCGCAGGGACAGGCGCCCTTGTTTCTTTAATGAAAAGAGGAACTGATAATTTCTTGATTATCGTCAACCATGATGTCAACGAGAATACTACTGTTTTTGTAGAGGGCGATTCCTCTCTGAGGAGAGTTGAAAAAGACGGGAAAATAGTCATAGCCAACAAAGCCAGGTTAAATACTCTTACTCCCGGTAATGCATTAATCTATTTCTGGAAAAATTAATTTTAATTCATAAATTTAAAATAGCGCTATCCATAAATTCAAAATGCGTAAGCACGTAATTAATGTATGCGAAGTTACTTCCCTATGAATAAAAGAGAGGCTGCCAGGTGCCGAAATTAAAAAAAAGATATTCTTATTTTTCAATTTATTTGTACTTTTGCAGAGGAAAAATTGGGCTATGGTGTAATGGTAACACTCCAGATTCTGGTCCTGACGTTCCAGGTTCGAATCCTGGTAGCCCAACGAAAAGGAAGAACTCTATAATGAGATTCTTCCTTTTATTTTTGAGAATTGAGACAAATAACAAAGAAAGAGCAGCAACAATCGGTTATTTTACAATTTTTACGCCCTTCGGCGCATCTACGGTTGTTTTGATTTTCCCGTCACTTTGCTTGGTGTGTTTAATTTGAACGGTTCCATAAGGGGTTGGAAAACTGCCTTCCACCCATTTCAGATCACCTAGATGAGGAACAATTTTCAACACTTTACATCCCGGTTCAAGTATTTGAACGCCCAAAATACTTTCGCTTAACCAGGCTGTCGGACCGGAAGCCCATCCATGACAAAAACTGTGCCGTAATCCTTTATAACAATAATCTCCGTAATCTCCATGAACATCCACTTTTCCGTCTTGCGGCAGCTCATCTATTCGGGATGCATTATTAACCCAATCGATATTGAAATCTTCCCAAAACGTGGTAGCGCCGAGTTTCAGCATGGCGCCCCAATATTCGCGTATGCTATTCAATGCACCGGTGTAATTGCCGGCTTTTGCCATTGCCTGAAGCATATAATACCCGTAAAATGTTGAAAAATCGTGAACACCTCGGTCGGAAATGACGGCGTTGCCGGTTTCCGGGGCAATCATTCCCGATAGCAAAAGCAGCGCAGCCGCTTGCTTGGACTTAGCGATTTCCGGAACATGTGTTCTCAGTTGCACAACGGCTTGCCGACACTGGTTTGCCATGTCTTCATTTTGGAGAATCGTACATAACTCACCGCCTGATGACAAACTCCAAACCATCAAGGCTTGTAATCCTCCGTGAATGGCTTGCTGGTTTCCACTTGAGGGCCAATCCAGAAAACGGTTCCCTAATTTTTCCGAACCGTTTTCGTCGATTTGGGAAATAACCCGTTCCAAAACAGGGAATAGATAATCTTTCTGTTCCTGTAAATAGGCTAAGTTACCCGTATTTTGATACCAATCCCGTTGGATAATGACCCACCATAAAGTATAAGAACTGATGCTGTTCATCCAACTTGTGACCGGTGTTTTGTCGCGGATAAAATCCAATGATTTGGGAACAACCTCATTGGCTCCGAAAACATATTTGATGGTAGATACCTCCGGGTGCATATCTCCAAGCCAAACCAAACGGTCACGCTTGATGCCGTCCCACAAATAATCCTGCATATTCAGGTGAACGGTATAAGCGCCTGTCATCCAGATTTGATTGAGTAGTTCGTCATCACATTTGAAAAATCCCAAATAGGGTATATCGCGGTATATAAACTTGGCTCTGATTTCTTTCAGACTCAATTCCGCTTTTTTATCCAAGAAATCGATTCGGACAAAACGAAAACCGGTGTTTCCTGTTTCATTGACTCCCAACAATGGTAAATCGAGGATTTCATCCCGGATGGCATGGTCGTTAGTCGCGCCTTTTTCGCCGACATTGTGCATTACTTCACTTACCGATTCGCCGAAACGTACTCTAATCCGACCTTTGCTATAACCTGTTACAA
>SNRY01000228.1_pt1 | contig 20776 bp, 17 predicted proteins | sample 4693421 | NCBI WGS metagenome assembly SNRY01 (sample SAMN11003215, study PRJNA524138) | termite gut metagenome | isolation source: Bacteroidetes bacterial symbionts from single cell of protist host amplifed... | host: Streblomastix strix ... | reverse complement strand
TATTACCACCGTATGCTCTACGGAACAAGCAAAGTGATAGTAGACCACATGTCCAAAGGGGATGAATATGCAAAAGTGAAGAAGGTGTATTCGATAAACATCGTCTACTTGGACCCCGGTATAGGACGTGATTACGTCTACCACGGTAAAACGGAGTTTAAGGGTCTTCACCATACGGAAGACGAACTGCATCTTTCCACCGGGCAACGGGAGAAGTTCAGGAAACAGAAAGCGGGCGACATACACCCGGAGTATTACATTCTCAAAGTAAACCAGTTCGATGATGTAGCCAAAGACCCCCTCGACGAATGGATATACTACCTCAAGAATGACCAGATAAAGAGCGACTTCAAAGCGCCGGGACTGGACAAAGCCCGCGAGGTACTGGAATACGACCTGCTTACCCCCGAGGAGAAAAGAACATACGACAGGGCTTTGGATGCCGCCCTTGGAAGAGAAAGCGCCCTATACACGGCAAAAGAAGAAGGAATTGAAGAGGGAATTGAAAAGGGAAAGATGGAAGGAAGGATAGAAATCGTACTCAACGCCCACCGTTCCGGACTAACGTTGGAGGTTATCGGCACCATCACCGGACTGCCGCAGGAAGAGATACAGGCAATTATCCTTCAATTGAAAGAGGAAAAGTGAAAGTTGAAAGTGAAGGGTGAAGAAAACTTTCACTTTTCCACTTTCAACTAACGAGAGAAAGTTATGATTCTTGTTACTATCGTAGGTTACTTTGCCGTATTGCTGGTCATCGCGCACGTTACGGGACGGAAAAGCGACACAAACGCCGCCTTCTTCAGGGGAGAAAACCGTTCGCCGTGGTACGTCGTCTCCTTCGGGATGATAGGCGCCTCCATATCCGGCGTTACCTTTGTGTCGGTGCCGGGCATGGTGCGAAGCATGGACATGACTTACCTGCAAACCGTTCTCGGTTTCTTTTTCGGCTATATGCTGGTGGCTCATTTACTTCTGCCTCTTTACTACAAACTCAACCTGACAAGTATTTATACCTACTTGGGCACTCGCATCGGTACAAGGGCTTATCGCACCGGTTCGTTCTTTTTCCTGCTGTCCCGCATGTTGGGTACGGCGGCTAAGCTCTACTTGGTCTGCCTCATTCTCCATACCTATGTGTTTGCCGAGATGGGGATTCCCTTTGGAGTTATTGCTGCCGGTGCGGTTACATTGGTCTGGGTGTATACCCATAAGAGTGGTATTAAAACGATTGTATGGACGGACACTTTACAAACGTTTTGCCTTATTGCTGCGCTCATCTGCATCATTTATCAGGTAACCGGACGATTGAATATGGGCTTCGGCGAGATAGTTCATGCCATTCGTACTCATGAACACTCCGGCATATTCGTATTCGATGATTGGGTGTCTCGCCAAAACTTCTTCAAGCAGTTCATTAGCGGCATCTTTATCGTTATCGTAATGACGGGGCTTGACCAAGACATGATGCAGAAGAATCTCTCTTGCCGTAACTTGAAGGAAGCGCAGAGAAACATGTATTGCTACGGGTTCTCTTTCATTCCTCTGAACTTCCTGTTCCTTTGTCTGGGGATACTTTTGCTGATATTGGCAGGACAAACAGGCGTTGCGCTCCCCGGTACGAACGACGACATTCTCCCTCTGTTTGCCACACAAGGCTACTTGGGGCAGCCGGTTCTGGTATTCTTTTCGATAGGGATTATAGCTGCCGCCTTTAGCAATTCCGATTCGGCGTTGGCATCCATGACAACGGCTTTTTGTGTAGATATACTGGATACGGGAAAAGATACGGAAGCCGTTGCCCGGCGTAAACGGCGCAAAGTACACATCGCCTTGTCCGTGATACTGGTTGTTTTTATTTGTTTCTTCCGAATGTTGAACAGTCAAAGCGTGATTGATGCCGTGTACGTCATAGCTTCTTACACGTATGGACCTCTGTTGGGGATGTTTGCTTTCGGTCTTTTTACTCGAAGGAAAGCGAATGACAAGTACACGCCTTACATTGCCATTGCCTCTCCGCTGATATGCTATGTTCTTGACTGTACGGTCAGCGCCTGTACGGGGTATAAATTGGGATATGAACTGTTGATGCTGAACGGTGCGTTGACTTTCACGGGATTGTCGGTGAAGTCCTCTTGATATTTATACTATCTCCTCCTCTTCTTCATACATCTGATAAAGGAAATCATTGTAAGGGAAACGCTGCACGTGCAGTTCCTTCACCTTTGCATAAATCAAGTTCTTCAGCTCCTCCAAGTTAGTCTTTTCGCGGGCGGAAATGAATATAGAGTTCTCATTTAACCTCGCCGGCCACGTCTTTGTCAGTTCTTCAAGCGTCAAGTTCTCTTTTGTCCGGGGAGTCAGGTCGTCGAAAGCTTTCTCCACGTAAGTATAAGCATCTATCTTGTTGAAGATTAAAATGCTCGGCTTGCCTGTACTGCCGATGTCCACAAGCGTTTTGTTCACTATTTCTATTTGTTCTTCAAAGCCGGAATGGGAAATATCCACCACGTGCAGCAACAAATCGGCTTCGCGCACTTCGTCGAGTGTAGATTTGAAAGAGTCAATCAAGTCAGTGGGCAGCTTGCGTATAAAACCCACCGTGTCCGAAAGTAGGAAGGGAAGGTTATCAATAATCACTCTGCGCACCGTCGTATCCAGCGTGGCGAAAAGTTTATCCTCCGCAAAGACTTCGCTTTTGGAAAGAAGGTTCATGAGGGTGGATTTCCCCACGTTGGTATAACCAATCAATGCTACGTGGATAAGCCGTCCGCGATTCTTGCGTTGGGTGGCTTTCTGTTTGTCTATCTGTACTAATTGTTCTTTGAGCAACGCCATACGGCTCAGGATAATACGCTTATCCATTTCGAGCTGAGTCTCTCCCGGTCCGCGTAACCCTACCGAGCCTCCCCGTGCGCTCCCCGAACCTCCTCCTTGCCGCTCCAAGTGTGTCCACAAACGGGTCAATCGGGGAAGCATGTATTTGTACTGCGCCAGCTCTACTTGCGTTTTGGCGTTGGCTGTCTGGGCGCGCATGGCAAAAATATCCAGTATAAGCGAAGTCCGGTCGAGGATTTTCACTTGCAGTTCCTTCTCTATGTTCCGTATTTGCTTGGCGGAAAGTTCATCATCGAATATAACCATCCCTATGTCATGCTCGGATACGTACGCTTTGATTTCTTGCAATTTACCTTTTCCCACATAAGTAACTGCATTGGCGATGTCTACTCTTTGAGTGAACTTCTTTACCACTTCCGCTCCGGCGGTTTCAGCCAGAAAAGCCAGCTCATCCAGGTACTCGTTCGTCTTCCTTTCGTCTTGGGTTTGGGTTATGAGAGCTACGAGAACGGTCGTTTCGGTTTGGGCTTGGGATATTAAAAAGTCTTTCATGTTACTGATTGATGAAAAGTATTTGATTCAGAAGTGTAATTGCTGCATATCTTCGGCAAACTCATGCAGCTTCTTTTCTATGGATTCGATGATTTTGCGCCGGAGCTTCTTCGTTCCTGTTATATAATGATTCAATTGTTCTTGCTTGATGCCGGTAATGCTTTGTAAGCCTGCCGGAGATAGCTTGTTGGAATAGTATTCCAAGAAAGAGGCTACGTCATACTTGAAGTCAAATTCCAAATCTTCGGGGAAGTCTATCCCCATGCTTTCGCAACACTCCTTCATTTCGTCTCTGGCAATCAGAAAGTCTTCCTTAGCTTGTTCGATTGTCCTTCCATATCCGTTTATCCCAAATTTGAGAGCATCGTAATAATCCATGTAAGCGGAGTATAGTCCACTCTTTTCTCCCCTTTCAATAATCACATTTACTTTCATACTTCACGAAGAGTCTTCTCCAGTTACGAATACTTCGTAACAAAGCTATAAAAATTATCTAATCCTTAACGCGCCGCCAAGTAATTAATCAAAGGATTGGCGTACATCGTCAGTATCTTCCCCCGTAAGAAAGGAATATCTTTATCGGGGAGTTCTATCTTATCCAATTGCGTCTTTAGGTAACCTTCAAACTTCCGGTAATCTTCCGAAGTATATTGACCGGTATGCTCTTGAGTTCCATTCAGCATATCACAGGCGATGTAATTGTTCGGATATAGCCGGTAATTGGCATGGATACGGCGGTCTATTAACGTAGTGATGCGGGCGAACAGTTCTGCTTTAGGTAGAGAGCGGTCTAATGCTTTCAGTTCATCATTCATACAGCCGGCAACTTGAAAATGTACCCTCCCTTTGTATCCCAACAGACCGGATTTCATGTTCAGCAAATCTTCCTCTGTGGTTTTCTTATAGGTTGCGTTGTCCCTCTTTAGTTGGTATTCACGCGCTTTCAAATAGTCGCACGGGTCGTATTCATACGAAATTGCCAGAGGGGCGATGTTCAGTTCCGCCAGCCGGTCGGCAATATCTCCCGTTCCTCCCATAGCTAACATCTTAATCACGCTTTCTTGCGTGCGGTCGTCGGAATCCTTGGCGCGTCCTTCGCGTTGTGCAATCCAGACGGATTGTTTCTTTTCATTAATGGTATAATGTATGTAGCGAGACATACGCGCCGAAGCTTCCAACATTTGACGCATGGTAAGCGCCCGCTGCACAATGAACGACTTATTGATCCGAACCAGTGTCTTAATCCACGGATATATCAATAGATTATCCCCGATAGCTATTTCCACGGTGGTTTTTCCGGTATCCATCAGAAGAACGGACAGGAAAGCCGAATCGAGTATGATGTCCCTGTGGTTGGACATGTACACATAAGCCGTATCTCCATCAAGCGATAGCAGGCTATGGTCCAGTGTTACCCCGTTCGTAAACTTCCCAAAGTACCATACAAAGTCATAGCTGATAACTTTTTGAAATTCATCTTTGGTTTTGCAACCACGCATTTTCTTCATCAACGCATCGAAAAGCGTGTCAGGGAACATCGTTTCAACCACCTTTTGGAATCCCGGGTCGGTAACTAATTCATCAAATGCTTGGGGAAGTTCGTCGTCATCGTAAGGGCGAATCTCGTCAAATTCTGTCGTGTTCATAGCCGGCTAAAAGTTATTTTCAATAATCTGGGTCATTACATCCTTAATGTCCAATCCCGCTGCGCGAACTTGTTGCGGAATGAAGCTGGTAGCCGTCATGCCGGGGGTCGTATTTACTTCCAAAAGGTTTATCTTTTCGCCGGCAGTGATGATATAGTCTATGCGGACGATACCCGAACAGCCCAGAATATCATAAATGGCAGAGGTAAGCTGCTTCACCCGTTCGGTCAGCTTATCAGGTAAACGTGCGGGGGTGATTTCTTTCGATTGTCCATTGTATTTGGCATCGTAATCGAAGAAGTCATTATTGCTTATCACTTCGGTAAGAGGGAATATGACTTCATTCTTCTTCGTTTTATAGCATCCGCAGGTTACTTCCGTGCCTTCCATATACGCTTCTATTATTACTTCCGAAGCTTCTTTAAATGCTTTCTCAATGGCAGATTGGATTTGTTCTTTGGTTTTTACTTTGGTTACACCGAAGCTGGAGCCTCCCAGATTGGGTTTAACGAAACAAGGAAGCCCAATTTTCCCGATTACTTCTTCGTCCGAAACCCCATTGGAATTTCTGCGAATCATTAATGACTCGGCTATGCGGACACCAAAACCTTTTAAGTATTGATTGCAGGCAAATTTATTAAAGGTCAGCGCAGCAGGAAGCACATCACAACACGAGTAAGGAATGTGCAACATATTGAAATAACCTTGCAGCAATCCGTTTTCCCCCGGCGTTCCGTGAATGGTTATGTACGCAAAATCGAATTTCACCTTTACCGCTCCGCTCGTAAAGCTAAAGTCATTGCGATCTATCGGAACCGTGCTTCCGTCCGGCAGACATACTTCCCAGCGAAGCCCTTGCATTTCCACAATATACAGATTATACTTTTCTTTATCAATAAAAGAATATACTCCTTGCGCACTGCGCAAAGATACGGGGAGTTCCGACGAGTCTCCTCCGGCAACGATAGCTATTGTACGTTTCATTCTGATTCTCTGTTGCTGATGTAGTTTCTCCATTTATCAATAAGCAGCGTCATGTCTTGCGGAAGAGAAGAAGAGAAATCCATCTCTTCCCCGGTAACCGGGTGTATAAATCCCAGTGTTTGGGCATGCAACGCTTGCCTTGGACAAATCTCGAAGCAGTTGTTTACGAATTGCTTATATTTACTGAAGTGTGTGCCTTTCAATATCTCATGCCCGCCGTAGCGGGCATCGTTGAACAGTATATGTCCGATGTGTTTCATGTGAACTCTGATTTGATGTGTGCGACCTGTATCCAAAATACATTCTACGGAAGTAACGTAGCCCAAACGTTCTAACACATGGTAGTGGGTTACTGCGTATCTGCCAATCTCAGTATCGGAGAAGACCGTCATTTGCATTCTGTCTCTGGGGTTGCGTGCGATGTTGCCGATGATAGTTCCCTCGTTCTTTTCTACGGTTCCCCATACCAGTGCGCGGTATTTCCGCCTCGTGGTTTTATTGTAGAATTGCGTGCCCAAGTTTGTTTTCGCATCAGGCGTTTTGGCTATTACCAGCAATCCCGATGTATCTTTGTCAATACGGTGTACCAATCCTACGTGCGGATCGTTAGCATCATAATCGGGAATGCCTTTCATGTGCCAGGCAAGCGCATTAACCAATGTGCCGTGATAATTGCCATGACCGGGATGCACTACCAACCCTGCCGGTTTATCAACAACCAGCAGAGCTTCGTCTTCGTATATAATGTGTAAGGGAATGTCTTCGGGAGTAATTTCATTCTCATAGCGGGGGCGACTCATCATCAGCGTAATTACATCAAGCGGCTTTACCTTGTAATTGCTTCTCACCGGTTTGTCGTTAACCATTATGCAACCCGCCTCCGCCGCTTTCTGAATACGATTTCGAGAGGCATTGACAATACGGTCGGACAGGTATTTGTCAACTCTGACGGATGCTTGCCCCTTGTCAACCGTTACCCGGAAATGTTCATAAAGTTCAGCGGCATTGCCCACCGGCTCTATGTCATCATTCATATCATCTATGTCGTCCGAATATTCGTCTGCCATCCGCTTTCCACACTTATCCGCTTTTAATTAATCGTAAAATTCAGCGTCATCATCTTCCTCCGTCGTGTAAGCGTCATCTCTTTCCATCAAATCCATTTGTTCTTTACTCTGTCCGCTTCCTACCACTAATGTCAACGTCGCTCCCATAGGAACTTTATCCCCTGGAGCTAATGTTCGCCCCTTATGTATTACGCCATACACCCAATCTCTTTCTCCGGCTATTAATTTATGCTCGGTCAGTTTGAAACCGGCAGCCATGATTTTGGCTTCCGCTTGGCGTACCGAGCTATTATCGGCTACATCGGGTACAGGATATTCGGGTACGCTCTCCTTGTTAATCGTCAAATAAATGATTCTTCCCTTTTTCACAGTTTGCCCTGCGGAAGGGGTTTGTTCAAGTATTCTTCCGGGTAGTTGATTCTCTACATAGTTGGAATCGGCTACCTGATATTCAAGCCCTTTCCATTGCAAAAGCCTTTCTGCATGAGCAAGGGGTATTCCTTTCATTTCGGGCACAATTGTTACTTCTTCCTGACGGGTGTATTTGCTCAGCCAGAACATTACGCCTGTAATCAGCAGAAAGACGAATAGCCCCATTGCGAACAAATGACACAGGAGAAAACGAAATCCTCTCATCCGGTTCCAATTAAAACACTTAAGGTTAATATAAAAGCAAAAGAAGTAAAGGCAATTGTCTAATAACCTTTACTTCTTTATTGTATCCGATGCAAAAGGTCTTGCCTTCTTTATCTCTTGCAGCCATTATATTCGTCGGAAACGGTCAGCTTCTTTCTTCCTTTTGCACGGCGGGAAGCTAATACCCTGCGACCATTGGCTGTTTCCATTCTTTCACGGAAGCCATGCTTGTTTTTCCTCTTTCTGTTAGAAGGCTGAAATGTTCTTTTCATTATAGTAAATCTTTTGCGTTGTTATTTATGTTACGGGCTAATTGACAGCAAAGGTAGAAACTTTTTTCAATTCATCAACAATCATTCATTTATTTTCTCCGAAAGGGGTCCGGCTGACAGTGAAAAGTTACAGGAGAAACTTGCAAATTCATTTGCAATGCTTTTCTATCAACGCATCTACTGCCGTATCTCCTAACTCCTTTGCTTTTGCAAAATCCGCACACGCTTCGTTATCCTGTTTTGTTTGCAAGTGGCAGAGTCCTATCAAGCGATAACCCTCGGCATACTTCGGGTCAATCGTTAATGCTTTGTTCAGCGATTCAAGGGCTTCTTCGTAATGCCCTATGCGGAGATTAATCACTCCCAATTCCGCAAGGTAGTTTACTTCTTTCGGACTTAGCTCGATGGCTTTGTTTATATCGTCCAATGCGCGTTGGAATTGTTTTGCTTTCAAAGAGGCTTGTTCCCGATAGTAATAAAACAAATCGTTCACCGAACCGTTTACCGCATTGTAATAGGCATCATAATCAAACATGGCTGAGCGGTATTGTTCGATATTCATGTTTATTTGCGCACGTTCCAACAAGTAAGGAGCGTTTTGTGCATCCATCGGTTGCGGACAACGGGCAATGCAACTGTCCAACAGGGCTATTACTTCATTCATATCTCCTTGCGCCAATTCTTTGGCTTTGGCTGCATTGAAAAAGGATTCGGGAGATGCAAGGTCGGTACGGGTTACTTTTTCATAAGAAGTAAAAGCCGCCGCATAATTCTGCTGTACAAAATGAATATCGCCTTCCATTTGAATGTAAACAGGAAGCGAGTCAATGGCTAAAGCCCGGTGGATTTCCGTCAGGGCGCGGTCAAACGTCCAATCTTTATAGGTATTTTCCGGTTTATCCAATTGATGGTTATAAATAAGCTTGGCTAAATTATAATATACTTCGTCTTTCCTTTGGGCTATTTTCAATGCCTGTTCCATGTCTTTGGCAGCCTTGTCCACATCGGTATATACATAATTTGTGGCACGGCGAATGTAGCCGTCGACACTATTCGGGTATTGCGCTACAAACTCATCAAGCATTGCGGCATACTCTTCCGGCGTTGCTTGCGAAACAGCCATGAATAAAGCGAGCAATGCCTGCTCTTCTGTATCGGGCAGCCCTTTCTTTATTCCGATATTCTTTAAGGTAAAGTTTCCCGCAGAAAAAGCGTTTATTGCTAATGACATGGCGAAAGAGGCTCCTGCGGCGTAACAGGTGGTAATGGTGTCTTGTCCGGAAGATTTTTGCGCCAAACCAATCACTTTTCCGTCGGCTGTAACCACGGGACAGCTCACCATTTTGTCCTTTAAGCGCATGGTAAGCGTATAATATTGATGATTATCCCCGATTTTACTGCTGTTTTTCACTTTTCCCGCCGTAAAAGAGCGGTCTTTCTGCGTGGAATACGGAAGCAGGTAGACATCTGCGCCTTCCGGTGCGGAATTGTCGGCTATTGCTAATGCAGAAACCTTCTTATCTGTTTTAATGCGAAATTTAATGACGTCGTACATGTCGTTCGCGCCCAGAATCGCGTCCACCGGCATTTGTTTGCCGTCGACATCAATAATCACAGCGCGTTGCGCCCCTTTGAATAAAGAGTAATCGGACAGGGCTACTCCGTTTTCAGTAACAAAAAAGCCATTACCGGTATTCAATATCTTATCTTCTTTATCGTAAGTAATCACAGAAAAGACGGCATATTTGGCTTTATCCATCCATTTAGGGGCTTGCGCCGAACTGCGAAGTACAAATAAACTGCAAACGACCAGCAAGAAAGTGTGTTTTTTCATATCTGTGTTTAATGGTTACGCTGTTTTAATGCTTCATATATAAGGATACCCGCAGCTACGGACACATTGAGAGATTCGATGCTTCCCCTAACGGGTATCTTTACCCATTCATCACACAAGGAAAGGTTTTCATAAGACGCGCCGGTATCTTCGGCTCCCATGAGGATGCACACCGGTCCCGCATAGTTGCCTTGTGTATATTCATAATCCCCTTTCTCCGTGGCGGCTATCATTTTGAATCCGCTGTTTTTAAGGAAACGGATGGTGTTCTTTAAGCTCTGTTCCCTGCAAACAGGGAGCGTATGCAAAGCTCCGGCAGAAGTTTTTACGGCATCGGCATTGACCGCCGCACTTCCTTTGACGGGAATAATAACGGCGTCAATCGCTGCGCACTCGCAAGTACGGGCTATGGCTCCGAAGTTACGCACATCGGTTACGCCGTCGAGCATGATAAAAAATGGGTCTTTGCCTTGTTCAAAGAGAAAAGGAACCAAATCTTCCGTCTTTTGATACGTTACGGAGGAGATAAAAGCGACTACTCCCTGATGGTTCTTTTGAGTAATCCGGTTGATACGCTCTATCGGGACACGCTGCACGGGGATAAGCGTATCTTTCAATGCTGCAAAAAGTTCCCTTGACAAGTCGCTTTGAATGTCTCTTTTTATCAGAACCCTGTCTATCTCTTTGCCTGCCTGTACGGCTTCTATCACGGCTCTGATACCGAAAATCAAATCTTTACTATTTATCATCGTGCATCATTTTTATACTCGCATTGCCTACGTTGTTCATTACACTTATTGATTTCCGATTCATAAATAGGGTAACTCTTCAGGTCTTTTTTTTACTAAAACACGAAATCCCGGAAAATACTCAAGGTCATAAATAAAATTACCGTCATAAGAAAGAGCGTATTTTCTATCTGATAAGAACACCAACGGAAGATGCTCCCGGTCTTCATTGTTGCAATGCAGTTTCCTTTCTACCGCTTTAGTATAATGTTTATCTTTAAATTCTTTAATCCTATCATTTCTTATGATTATTAATCGCCCCTCTCTCGTTAATTTGTCGATGATAACCGATATCGTCGTATCGCTTTGCGCAGACATTGAGGAACGATAGTATTCTTTCAGTAGTTTATTTGAAACCACTAAGTGCGCATATTCATCTTTGTTTTCAGAGTCCTTGGATACATCATAATGCATCAACCATTCAGTAAGTCTAATATATTCTGCGTCTTGAGGGTTGGCGAACTTGCCGGCAATGTTATTATCTATGAATATATCCTTTTTCATAATTTCATTCCGCAGCATTAATGGCTATCTCCATTACATCCATCATATAAGTTTTGAAAAAATTGCTTGGAGCATTGAGAATCTGTCCTTGTTTATTGAAATGAATTTCATGCAATACGGATTTCTTAGTTGAATTATCCGTAAAATATACTTTTACTTCGTCTTCCTTTATTTCACCTTTTACTATTGCTAACCTTATTCTGTTTAGAAGATACTCACTGTGTGTTTCAATAACATAATTTTTGGCTTGCGAGTTGATTTGTTTCACCAAATAACCTCCAAAGGCAGATTGAACACTCGGATGCAAATGGATTTCAGGTTGGGAAATATAAAGGGTGGATTCTCTGGATAATTGTAAGTCGGCGACAATAACCGGCAAAAATTGCGAGACGCCAAAGCCTACATCGCTTAGAGAAGAGTCAACGCCATTTTCTTTTACTTGAACAGCTATTTCATAACGTCCTCCACCAAAGCGTTTGGATTTTATGGATTCTAATAAGTTCAACTCTTTCAGAATAGACATCAACTCATTGAATTTATTCTTGTCTTTTGTTTCCCAAATCATGATTTGGTCTAGATAACCTTCGCCCAAACTGTTTATTTTGATTCTTGATTTTGCTTGTTCCAAATACGTTCTCTGTGGTTGCAATCTGAAAGAACCAATAAAGTTTATATTTTCATCATATCTGTTGAATACAACTATTGGGACATATGAAAGCTCTTCTGGGTTTCTATCAAGAATATCTGCAACGGTATCAATCTCTTCCCATTTGTTATCATCATAACTTACAATAAATCCCCCTTTTTCTTGTTTTATTATTGATAATGTATTATTCGGGGAATGTACCCATAATGTATTAAGTGTGGGTAAGCTGTTAATTTTATCTTCTTCCCAAAGAGATTTAACGGTATAAGCCCCGAAATCGTAGTCAAGTGTAAGGCAAATTTCGATGTTTTTATTTGTGTCATGATTGTACACAATCTCTTTGAAGTCTCCCATATCCACATATTTCCCATTCGTAGAAAATTGAAGAGGGAACTCACCGGACTGTATGGCTCCAAGTACGCTATAAATAATGGAACTCTTGCCACTACTATTCGCTCCGGTCAACAGCGTTAATTTTCCGAATTCTAAATCAATACGTTCCTCAAAGCATTTAAAATTCTGTATTGACACGCTTTTAATTCTCATACTTTTTAATTTAGAATTTATTACCGGTAGCAAGAGGGAACGGATGGTTTCTATTTAACCAACGCCAACGTACAAAAGTAGAGATAAACGGTGAGATTATCATCCGTTTAGGGTATGAATTCTTTGAATGGTCTTGGTAGCCATCAAAGTTTAACGTACTTTAGGGGTTATCTGTTTACGGCAATGTCCGTACCCCTCTTTGTTTTGAATCAAAGCCTGCCGGTTTTGATTCAAAACACCCCTATTTTAACTAAAAATACCCTTTTTTTGGGTCAAAACCAGGCAGGTTTTAATCCAAAACCAAGTAGGTTTTGATTCAAACCGGAGGGTGTTTTGATTCAAAACTGAGGTGATTTTGACCCAAAACTGAGGTGACTTTAGCCCAAAACCGGAGTGGTTTTAGCCTCACGGCAGCAGAAGTATATCCTCCATGCCCGTCATGTAATGCACAGGGATAGAATCAAGACCTGACCGCTTTTCTTATCAGAAGCTTCGGGAAATAGATTTTGAACCAACTGCCCAGCACTATCCCCTTCATGATGCTTGTGGCGCATATCGCCCACCAGATGCTTTCCATCCCCGGCGCCCAATGTACAAAAAGCAATGCCAAAGGAATGCGCATATAATTAAACACAATGCTGACAATAGCCGGAGGAAGCGTGCGCCCCACGCCATAGAACAGCCCCTGCGTAGTTATCTCCATCATCATGAACAGTTGTGAATATCCCATTATGCGCAGGTACGCGCTGCCGGCTAAATACGCCTCCCGTTCGGGAACAAAAAAGGCGAACAGGCTCTCGCCCTTGAATATAAAAAGAAAGGTACATAAGGAGCCATATACCAATGTTATCCTCAAAGTCGTTTTCCATGCCTGCATCACCCGCCGGATTTGCCCTGCCGCATAGTTCTGACCTACGAAAGCGCCCAATGCCGTGGAGAAACTTTGGGAGACATTCCAATTAATCGCCTCAAATTGGCTTCCGGTAGTAAGCGCCACTACGCCGATATACCCTCCTTGTGCGGAAGCCGTGCGTCCGAGAATCATACTAACGGAAGCGAACAGCATATTGAAACCCGCTACAGGTATCCCCAACTTCAGGATACGCCGCGTATATCGTTTCTTTAACCGGACAAAGAACGGAAAACAATCAAACAGGCTGTCGTGATGGCGCAACTGGTAGCAAAAGAGTATAAAAACGGTAGCTTGCGCCACCCACGTAGCATAAGCAGCTCCATTAACTCCCCATTTGAAGCCGAAAATGAAAAGCGGATCGAGAATGATATTCAGCAGCAAGCCGGTAGCACTGATAAAGAAGGGCACGTTACTCCTGCCCACCGCATTATAAATTCCGGTGAAAGTAACGGACAGGAAACAGAAAGGCAATGCCGTAACCAAAACACGCAAATAAGATACGGCATTGGCGCTGATGGATGTTCCCAACCGGAAGAAACCGATAATGGGGTGGGCGAAAACAAAGAGTACGCTCCCCCAACAGAGGGCTATCAACAGGGAAATGGTTACATTGTGCGATGCAAAGCTGCGGGCATCCTCCTTGTTCTGCGCCCCGATGGATTGGGATATGCTGACTTCCGAGCCTGTCTTGGTGAGTCTGGAGCAACTGTCGGAAATCCACGTCAGGATACCCACCGAACCTGCCGCCGCCACGTACTCACTGCCCAGCCTGCCTAACCACGCCATATCCGTCAAGCCGTATGCCATTTGGATAAAGGAGGTAGCCATGATGGGCATCGATAAGTTCAATAACTGTTTATAGACGGTACCTTGGGTAAGGTTCTTTACACCTTTCCCCACATCAGATGGTTGTGTGCTGCTCACCCTGATACCTTTTCCTTTTCCTTGATTAATCCCATCCGGTAAGCTGCCAGCAATTCATTTAACTCCTCTATCCGTGCAACAAGCGTTTTCCCCTTGTCCGTATCTTTAACCATGACACGCTGCTTGTTGAACTCAATAACGAACCGTGTAGATTTTATGTCCTGTCCTTCCTCAATCATTTTGGGGGTAGATTGAAACGGATCGTGTTGTACAAGTTCCAATCCGTGCGAATGATAAACAAGCGTATATCCTGCAATGCCCGTTTCGGGTTGATAAGCCTTTGAGAAACCACCGTCTATAACCAGCAACTTGCCGTTCGCTTTTATCGGATTCTCCCCTTTAATGGTTTTCACCGGCACATGCCCGTTGATAATATGCACGTGCGGTCCCTCCACACCGAACTCATTCAGTATCATATCACATATATGCTCTTCATTCCGCAAGGAGTAATAAGCTCCTTTGTCCTCTTTGCGCAGCTCTTTGTCATTTACAAAATAGCTTTCAAGGGTTGCCATCTTCTTTTTATCAAAAGGGGGAGCATCCTTGCCGCACCATAAATACCACATATAATCCAAAGCGAACTCTTTTTCCGTTTCTTCTTCACCGAAATATGCAGTGCGGATAAGCTGGTCTACTTTATCAAACAAACCTTTCCCCCAATATTCTTTCCCCTGAATGAGAACGTGCTTAAAACTGCCGTCTTCATTAAGCGGAACCGAAGCATGATAAAGCAAGTTGGAATTGCACACCAAATACATACCGCCGTGAGTGAACAAACAATGTATGTGCTTCTTCAACTTCTCACTGTTTACAAATGATGCTTGCATCTTCTCTATCAGCTCTTTCTCTTCTCCCGTTAAGCGGTAAGGGTCGGCAGGGTCCACAGTAGGGAAAGAAGTATCGCGCATTTCATATTCCCTGCCGTCATACACAAATATTCCGCGTTCAAAGTCTATCTTCTCCAGCAGTTTCCTGTCTTCCATGCCGAACTCCGGACGACGGTTGATGATATCAGCTTCCAATTTAAGCTGAATGATCGTGATAGCCTTGTGCATCTGAGTAATCAGCCGCAACGTCTTCTTGCTGTGCGTTTCGTCGGTCGTATCTATTTTGGGAGTAAACACCGTACAGGGGTCATCGGCATAAGTATCCATGGCAAAAGTGGCGAGAGGAAGCAGATTAATGCCGTAGCCATCTTCCAACGTTGCCATATTCCCATAACGCATGGATATACGGATTACATTGGCTATGCAGCAATCATTCCCCGAAGCCGCCCCCATCCACAATATATCATGGTTACCCCATTGTATATCAAAGTGATGGTAATCGCAAAGCAAATCCATGATAAGATGTGCGCCCGGACCGCGGTCGTAAATATCGCCCACAATGTGCAACGAATCTATAGTAAGCCGTTGAATCAGGTTGCATATCGCAGTAATAAACTCGTCGGCGCGCTTGGTGCTGATTATCGTTCGGATAATAACGTTAATATAATCGTGCTTATTGGGAACTATGGTTGATTCGTGCAGCAATTCCTGAATAATATACGCAAATTCGACGGGCATTGCCTTGTGTACTTTGGAGCGCGTGTATTTGGAAGAAACGTTTTGGCAAACCTTAATCAATTGGTGTAGCGTAATAAGATACCAATCATCCAGCTCTTTCTCCTTTGCTTTAACAAGCCGCAACTTTTCTTTCGGATAATATATCAAGGTACAAATGTCTTTTTTCTCGGATTCACGCAGTGTACGGTCAAATATCTCGTTTACTTTCCGTTTTACTGAGCCTGATCCATTTCTTAATACATGCTGAAAAGCATCATACTCTCCGTGAATATCGGTCAGGAAATGCTCCGTCCCTTTCGGAAGATTGAGAATGGCTTCCAGATTAATAATCTCCCTGCACGCATCGCCTATTGTGGGATAGTTGTACGATAGTAATTGCAAATAACGCAAATCTTCTATAACAGTTTCTTTGGTAATGGATGTCCGCATGGGTATAGTATCTATGATAAATTACAACTGCAAATATATACATAAAGCATAAACGGAAACATGTTATCCAATCCTTTTGCTGTTTCCCCCTTTGATAACTAAAAAAAGAGGTTGCCTGAAAACTTTTCAGACAACCTCTTCACTAACTTAACCTAAATTTAAACTATGTGCTTCTTGTTATTTCTTTTTAGTGCGGTCACCGTAGCGATTCATAAACTTATCCACACGTCCGGCTGAGTCCACCAATTTTGATTTACCTGTATAGAACGGGTGTGAAGTGTTGGATATTTCGAGCTTTACCACCGGATACGTATTGCTTTCAAATTCAATAGTCTCTTTAGTATTGACGGTTGAGCGAGAGAGAAACGTATCACCGTTTGACATATCTCTGAATACTACCGGACGATATGATTCGGGATGAATGCCTTTTTTCATTTCTGTTATGCTTTTAATTGGTTAGCTTGCGTGTTCCTTTTGGTAAGAAAGGGTGTAATGGGTTTTCACGGCACAAAGATACACTCCTTTATTGAAAGAACAAATATTCTGCCTAAAATCTTCTTCCGCCACCGCCAAATCCACCGCCGGGTCCTCCGGGCATTCCTCCTCTGATCATTCTTCCGGGATTTCCTCCGTCGGGAGGACCAAAGAATTGTCCGGGAGAATTGGACTGCCTGGACCTTCCGCCCAACGTATTCAAGCGATACACAAAATGCACCATGAAATAACTCCCCAACGTATTGTATTCCGTATCACTCATCATCGTTTCGCTGATGTTTCGCGAAAGATTGCTTTGCTGCCGGAGAATATCGTATATTTTTATACGAACCGTTGCCGCATTCGCTTTCAGAAAGCTCTTGGAGAGTTGCGCATTCCACATGAATTCGTTGGTATTAAAGCCACCGCTATACCCCGTCTTTATCCGATAATTGGCATCGGTGGAAAAAGATACTTGCCAAGGCAGATTCATGTTTGTGTTCCCGCCGAGAATGTAATCAAATGTTTCGCGGTTGCTACCGGGCTGCGTACTGTTTTGCGTTTTGTTGTAATTGATTGAAGCGTTAAGCGAAACGTCAAACGAATTGGTACGGTAATTACCTCCCAAACGTTCGCCTGCTATGAAGTTATGGGTAGTGCTGAGCATTGCCTCCATATCCCCCACACTGGTGTAGCTCACGGCATCACTGTACATCGCATTGCTGCTTGAAGAGACCGTGAATTTCTTATTCTTCAAGGGAGTGTTGAAGGTGAAGAACCCGTTTGCATTCCAATTCCCGTTTACATTAACCCTTTCATAAATACGTCCTCCGGTTGCAACGTCATACCGCATCTTATTGGCTACCGCATTAATGGTGCTCGAATAAAATAGATTCATCGAATAACTGCGCATGGATTCGGGAATGTATCTGTTGTAGAACATCATCACATTGTTATTGAATGATGGTTTCAGGTTAGGATTACCGTAGCGGATGTTCAGCGGGTCGGTCTGGTCTATCACATCTTGCAAATCTTCAATATCAGGCGCATTGCTTCGCCCGCGATAACGCAGCATCAGGATGTGCTGGGGGGAAAAGCTAAACCGCATCATAGCATTCGGGCTGAGGTTTATCACGTTCTGTTTGGGTAATTGCTTTTTTGCATTCGGGCCAATGGTTGTTTTGCTAAGGGATGATTGCGGATTGGCTCCTACTCCTAGGATATACATCACTTTGGGGTGTATTCCCCTCAAAGAAAGTTCTGCCGTATGCGTATCGTAGAAGTTCTCTACTCGCGAACTTAATGATTCCACGTATCCATTTGGCATTACAGCTATAGAATCAAGGTCGGAAACCAATGATTCGCTCAACCGTTTGCGGTGAGAAAACTCATAACGCACCTGTAAGAAGTGAGTTTTGAATACTGGTTCGGTATAGGAAGCCGAAACGCTCCAATTACGACTGTCGTTCAAGCGGTCCGTGTACCTTGTATATTGCATACTGTCCTGAATGCCGTTCTCATTGAAGAAACGGGTGTCCGAATACGATTCACTGTCCGTATCCCCGTCACTATACCCAAAATTACCACCCACAGAAACGTTCCGTCCCTTATTGTTTAATTTACGGAACAGTTGAAGTTGACCGTTAAAAGAATAGGTTTCATTCGTGCTCGTTGAGTTCGATTCCTTTGAATTAACAAGCCCATGTTCGTCATTCCGTGTTTCCGAGCTTGATTGACTTCTGCTTTCTGTAGCAGAGTAGTTGCCGTTAGGACGGAATATGACGGTAGTCATCGTATCCGGTCGCCATTCAATACGGAAATCGGCACGCATGCTATTGCTTTTCCTGCGTGAGACGTTTGTACTGTTCCCGAACGAGGATTGATCGCCCAGAAACGTTTCCGTCGAACTCTTCATTTGTGCATCGTTATCCGAATACCGGTATTGCACGTTACCACCCACTTGTAGCTTTTTGGTATCGCGGGCAAAATTCATCCCCAGCGAGCGGGCAGTCGTAACCCCGGAACCTGCACCACCAAAACCACCACCGCCAAAGCCGAAACCTCCACCGGCATCACCCAGCTCGGAAGTTCCCCGGTTGTTCGTATTATTTGCCGATCCCACTATCGAAAAAGAAGCATCATCCAGAAAACGGCTCATCATTCCACTGGCTTCGTAACGGCTTTTATTCCCGTATCCCGCTATGAGATTTCCCACCCAACCTTGCTTCATGCCTTTCTTTACGGTCAGGTCGAGCACCGTTTCCTCGTTACCGTCATCAATACCGGTAATGCGTGCCATATCGCTTTTTTTATCGTAAGCCTTTATCTTTTCAACCATTTCCACAGGCAAGTTCTTCATGGAAACTTGAGGGTCGTCCGAAAAGAACTCCTTGCCATCCACCATAATTCGCTTTATGTCCTTGCCGTTGATGGTAATCTTTCCATCGTCCGAAACTTCAGCGCCGGGCAACTTCTTTATCAATTCCTCCAGCATGGAACCTTCCGGCACGCGGTAAGCAGATGAATTGTATTCGATGGTATCGGCTTTAACCGTTACGGGAGGGGCTTCGGCGGTTACCAATGCTTCGTTCAGCATGATGGCATCGGATTCTAAGGAAATAGTCCCTGCATTGTGATTTAATCTGGAAGCGGAAAGCTGAACAGGAACAACCTTCGTTTGAAAACCAACAAACGATACTTTTAGTATGTATTTACCCGCCTCAGCCTTGGGAAGCGTAAACCTCCCTCTGGCTAACGTTGCCGCTCCCACCGCGAATGTGGTATCCGGTAAAGCAAATAACTGTACGGTGGCTTGCTCAATGGCTTGTTTCGTGTCTGCTTCGACAACAATACCCGTAACTGCAATATTCCTATTCTGTGCAAGTGCAACGGAGGTAACTGCCAACAACAGCGCCCCGGTAAGTAGCTTCTTCATGAACTTGTATGGATGATAATAGGTATTTGACGGGCTTCCCGGTAAATAGTTTAATCCAAGCGCCATATAATCATGTTTTATAACTATCGTTTAAACACTTTATCAATAGTCGCTTTTTTAATACCAAACTCCAGGCAAATCACGTTTATTATCAGAAATACAAGAAAGGAAGAGTTGTCAATGTTCGACGGATTCTCTCCGGTAGCCGTCCGGTAAATCATTCCGCTACATAGAAAGATGACGGTCAGAAAGACAGCATTGCGTATGGCTTTTACCCGTATCTGGCTTGTTTCTTCACCTTCGTTTTTGTATAAAGCCAGCAAACTCATCAATGCACCTGCCATCATCACTACTTTCGTACTTTCTTTGTAAAACAGCAAATTGCTATCGGTTATAACCTTGGACAGCGCCAGCACAAAGGGTAAGAATACCGAAATAATAAGCACAACATATCCCAACGGACGGCAAAATACGGGTAATAATGGTTTCATACTGTTACTATTTAATAGGAAAAAAGGAATTATTAATCCACTACAATCGGTTTGTACTTTGGAACCAAAGACTTCATCACTCGCCAACCTATCAGGTAAGCCACGGAGCAACAAGAGAAGACGATGAAATATCCCGCTTCTTCTCCTTTAAATCCCATGAATACCATCTGAGTTTCTCCGGCATAGTCAAACAGTATTCCCGAACTCATATTAATAATACAGGAACTGAGACCTCCTGCCATACCGCCAATACCCGTAACGGTGGCAATGACACTTTTGGGAAACATATCGCCCACCGTAGAGAATATATTAGCCGACCAAGACTGATGTGCTGCTGCCGCAATACCTATGATAATAATGGGTAACCAATAAGAATACCTTCCTAAAGGCTGTGCCAAAAGAGCCAAAAGAGGGAAGAAGGCGAAAATTAACATTGCCTTCATACGTCCGGCATAGGGATTCATGCCCTTCTTGTCCACAAAATAAGTGGGAAGCCAACCTCCAAAGATAGAGAGAAGCGTAATCAGGTAAAGAACAAACAACGGAAGCGCCGCTTGAGTGGAATCCATACCGTACACCGCACTTAAATAAGCCGGAGCCCAAAACAGGAAAAACCACCACACGCCATCGGTCATAAACTTACCGAAAGCAAAAGCCCACGTTTGCTTAAATTTGAAACATTCGATAAAAGAGAGCTTTCTATCCGGCTTCTTGCTGGCTTCCTCTTCTTTC
>SNRY01000227.1_pt1 | contig 20784 bp, 18 predicted proteins | sample 4693421 | NCBI WGS metagenome assembly SNRY01 (sample SAMN11003215, study PRJNA524138) | termite gut metagenome | isolation source: Bacteroidetes bacterial symbionts from single cell of protist host amplifed... | host: Streblomastix strix ... | reverse complement strand
CCGGCGTATGCCAGTGGCATACCGGAGCTAAGACGGTTGCATAATTCCCGTATGGTATATACCAAACACCCCGTATGGTATATACCATACGACTCGTTTGCTATATACCAAAAGAAATTATGCCGTTGGCAAAACGGAAATTTGACGCAGGAAAGCGAGGTGAAAACTATAGGGAGGGAATGGAAAAATGTTTGTTTGCTTTTTTATAAAAGCGCTACAAGTTAAGTATATTTGTCGAGAAATCTGCATGAATGCGGGAGGAAAAATGAATATAATATGGGTGGGTATTGTTGCTTTAACCATAAACATACCCCTAGGTAAATGGCGGAACAGATATAAAAAGTTCACTGTAATTTGGTGGCTATTGATACATGCTTCAATTCCTCTGATTATTACGTTGCGCATCTGGTTGGCTACTCCTCGCATATACATTCCTTTGTTTATTGCATTGGCGGTGTTGGGGCAGTTTATTGGAACCAAACTTCACACAGAGAAAAAAGATACTAATTAACGCGCGCCGGTTTGCAACCTGTCGGGGAGTTTATTTGGGCAGCACTACTCTCTCTCCCAATCGTTTGGACATGAAGTCATGTATTTTTTTCAGTTCTTTGTAGCGTTGCATCAGGGTATTGCACTTTGTCGGATCGCCGGCTGTTTCAGGGTCTTGTAGCGTATGTATAATATGTTTTAGTTCTTCATTGACGATGGCATCCTTGAAGTTTTCCATAAGCATCGGCACTAATTCGTGCAGACGTTCCTCGTCCAAAAGCGGTTTTTGGGCTTTGAAGTGATATTTGCTAAGTTGATATTTGTCGTTTATTAAGTCTGTTGCCAATTTGCTTACCTCGGAGCTGGAATGGGTGATGAAGTAACGTTCTGCAACGAAGCCGGGGATGCGGATTTGCTCGGCTGCTTCGGCAAGGATTTGGCGGTGCAGAGGGTTGTGAAAATGTAATTCATCTTGTTTTAAGTCATTGACGATATACTCCGTTACGTTTACCGGAACTTCTTCTCCTGCGTCATTATCCGTATAGCACATTACTTTTTCACCGTAGCGAACAATCATTTGCATGATGAGTTGCTCATATTTATAAAATTCCTGCCCTTCTTTTCTTTCTTGCGGAATGAAGGAATCATAATTTGCTGCCGACACTTCCGGTGCAGGGGCAATGGCTTCCCCGGATGTACCTTGCGGAGTAGAGGTGGTGGTATCCGTTACAGGCTTATTTCCTTTCTCAGCTAGTTTTCTGGTCTGCTTGTTAATTTCGGACACCAGCAGCTTTTCTTCTACGTGCAATAATTGGCTACATTCCTTTACATAAACGGAGCGTACGATAGGCTCCGGAATAACGGAAATACTTCGCACGATGTCACCTATCAGTTCGGCGCGTTTGATGGGGTCTTTTCCTGCTTCGTCCAACAGCAATTTGGTTTTGAAACGGATAAAATCAACTTCATTTTCGGATATGTATGCCTGCAAGTCAGTGGCATTGCGCTTCCGGGCAAAAGAATCCGGGTCGTCCCCATCGGGCAGCAACACTACTTTGATGTTCATTCCCTCTTCCAGCAGCATGTCAATACCGCGAATGGAGGCTTTAATCCCTGCCGGATCGCCATCGTAAAGCACAGTGATGTTATTGGTAAAGCGGTGAATAAGTTTAATTTGCCCTGTTGTCAGGGAAGTGCCCGATGAGGCTACCACGTTTTCCACTCCCGATTGGTGCATGGATATTACGTCTGTATATCCTTCTACCAGAAAACAGCAGTCTTGTTTCACAATCGCCTGTTTGGCAAAATAGATGCCATACAGCTCATTGCTTTTATGATAAATATCAGACTCAGGGGAATTAACGTATTTGGCGAACTTCTTGTCACTGTTTAATATACGTCCGCCGAAGGCAACAACTTTACCGGAAAGGGTATGAACGGGAAAGATCACGCGCCCCCCAAAGCGATCGTGCAATTTACCGTCGTCCGTATAGTAACAAAGCCCCGTTTTTATTAGAAATTCTTCCTTATATCCTTTGCCGAGAGCTTCCTTTGCCAATGCGTTCCGTTCGTTGGTGCTGAACCCTAACTGAAATTTCTCTATGATGTCGTCGCGAAATCCCCGTTGCCGGAAATAAGCCAGCCCGATGCTGCGACCGTCAACGTGGTTTTTCAAAATATCGCGAAAGTAATCACGCGCAAAGTTGTTGACAATGAACATGCTTTCACGTGCGCTTTGCACCAGCTTTTCTTCCGTAGTTAGCTCACGTTCTTTGATTTCAATGTGATATCTCTTGGCAAGGAATTTGAGGGCTTCGTAATACGAAAGTTGTTCGTGCTCCATGATGAAATGCACCACATTCCCACCTTTTCCGCAACTGAAACACTTGCACAGCCCTTTGGCGGGAGATACACTGAAAGAAGGTGTTTTTTCATTGTGAAAAGGACACAGACCCACATAGTTTACGCCTCTTTTCCGTAATGTGACGAACTCTGAAACTACTTCTACTATTTGCGCCGCATCCAGTATTCTGTCTATGGTAGCTTGGTCTATCATTTATTGTCCACCCGTGCCACGTTTATCCAAAACTTGTTTTCCCTGACCGAATCAATCGGGTATGCCGCTTTTTCCCGCGAATAAGCATGATTCCAGTTGCCCACTATTTCGTATTCGGGGGGGGGGGCGTTGATTAGAACATTGTCGGCTTTGTCGGCTTCGCCGTTTTTCACTTCTTGGATTTCTTTCCAAATGTTTAGCATGATGCTTACAAACTTGTCCAATTCTGCCAAGCTTTCACTTTCCGCCGGTTCAATCGTCAGCGTACCATGAACGGGGAAAGATAGGGTAGGGGCGTGGTAGCCGTAGTCCATGAGGCGTTTGGCAATATCGTTTTCGGTAATGCCTGTATCTTTGGTTATCTGACTGCAATCCAATATCATTTCGTGCCCTACGAATCCGTTTTCTTCCCGATATACGATGCTATATGTATCTTTTAGGCAGGCAGTCAAGTAGTTGGCGTTGAGAATGGCGATTTTGGTTGCTTGAGTCAGCCCTTCCGCCCCCATCATACGGATATATCCGTATGCAAATAAATCTTTCATACCCACTGCACCCGAATGGGGTTGCAAACCTACGCCCGCCAATCCGGTAATCACTTTCAGCATTTCATTCAGGTTATCAATCAATGTGCGATAACCTGTTGCTTGTTCTTCGGGAACCAGAGGATGTATATTCATAAACTCCGGGCGGCTTAACGGTAACAATTCCGCCGCCGCGTTCAACTTCATGGTGCGCGCCCCTACTGAAATCATAGAGTGCGTCAATGAAATGTCTTTGCGGTCGAGCCGTTTGATGTAACGCATCATCTCCGTTTCCGTATGGTATTTTTGAAATGTTTCGTGCGTCAGGAATGGGCTTTGACGCTTCAAACTCTTATGGATGGTGTCTAATTGAACGCTATCGTTCACCTTTGGATAATCTTTTCCGGCAGCAATGGCAAAAATAGAAAGTAAGATAGTAGCGTTTGCCGAATGGGTCGTTTCGTCTATGCTAAACCCAACATCACCGTTGTCAAAGTAACGCAGATTGACCTCTTTGCCTAAAGCGATCGTGCGTATTTGTTGCGCGGATATGTATTCGGGAAGCTCAAAGCGCAGCGTGTCGAAATATTGATTATTTATTTGCTTGTATTTCAAACCGCACATAGCTTTTTCGAGGCTTGCGGTAATACTATGAATGCGTTTGGCAATGGCTGTAATGCCTTTGGCTCCGTGATATACGGCATAGAAACCTGCCATGCTTGCAAGCAAAGCTTGCGAAGTACAGATGTTTGGCGTTGCTTTTTCACGTTTGATGTGCTGTTCGCGGGTTTGCAAAGCCATTCGGTAACAAAGCTTTCCGTATTTGTCTTTTGACAGATCGATAATCCGTCCCGGCATGTTGCTTTTATATTCGTCGCGAGCGGCAAAGTAGGCAGCCAAAGGTCCTCCGTAAAACAAAGGAGTACCCAATCTTTGCGTACTTCCGAATACAATATCCGCTCCCCATTCTCCGGGAGGAACAAGCAAAGTGAGGCTTAATATGTCGGCAGCAACAGCCACCTGATAGTTCGCTTCGTGTGCTTTTTGGGTAAAGGCGGTATAGTTTTCTATGTTGCCGTTTGAATTGGGGTATTGCAACATGCAAGCAAATATATCGGGAGTATATTCGAGTTCTTGGTATTTTCCTGTCCTTATTTCTATACCTTGCAGAATAGCATGGGTATTTATCACAGCTAATGTTTGCGGAAATATACATTCGTCAACGAACACTACGTTGGCTCCGGTTGTCTGTTGCTCGTGTGAACGCAAGGCATACATCATGGTGATGGCTTCGGCGGCTGCCGTAGCTTCGTCCGGCAGAGAACAGTTGGCAAGCGGCATGGCGGTGAGGTCACATATCACAGTCTGAAAATTCATCAAGGCTTCCAAACGTCCCTGCGAAACTTCGGCTTGGCAGGGGGTGTAAGAGGTGTACCATACAGGATTCTCAAACACATTTCTTTGTATCACTGCCGGAGTAATGGTGTTATACCACCCCATGCCGATATAAGAATTGTAGATTTTGTTTTTGCCGGCTAATCCTGCGATGTGTTTGGCGTACTCATATTCCGAAAGTGTTTCGGGCAATACGGGCAACTCTTTCAGTAGGATATCCGAAGGAATGGTTTTTTCTATCAGTTCGTCTAAAGATTTTACACCGATTCTCTTCAGCATAATTTCTATATCGTCCGTACTGATGCCAATGTGGCGGCAGGCTAATAAGTCCATATTAAGTTTTATTCTTTCGGTAAATGTATGGTAAATTATTAATTTCGCAAAAAATTAATATGGCGGAACATAATATTTTGGGTAAGGCGGGTGAAGAAGCTGCATCGGATTATCTTTTGCGGAACAATTATATAATCAGACACCGGAATTGGAGAAAGGGGCATTTAGAATTGGATATTGTAGCCGTTAAAGACGGTATGTTAATAATCATAGAGGTCAAAACCAGAGAAAACATAGTCTTTGCCTTACCTCAAGATGCTGTAACGGCAAAAAAAATAAAGCGAACTGTATGGGCAGCCGATATGTACATCAAGCATTTTCAACTCGACGCATCTGTTCGTTTTGACATTATCACCGTGGTGGGGCAAGAAGGAAATTTTAAGATAAGGCATATTGAAGAAGCTTTTTATCCACCTCTTTGGTCGCCGCTTTGATAATCAATTTCTATAACTTAACTTTATGAATTAATAATCAAAACAAATTATTTATGAAACGGTATGTTGGTATTTACACATTATTGTGGATGTGTTTGTGTATGATAAGCTGTCAACAAAAACAAGTCCCCGAAATCTTACAGAAACATAAGGATCTTGCATCTTTTACGGGATTAACGAAAGACGTGCAAGTTGTTCCGCTTTTCAATGGAAAAGATATATCAAAATGGTACACTTACATTGATTCTTTGGGTGCCAATGCTCCGCAAGAGGAAGCGGTTATCGCACTTGAAGATGGTGTACTCCATTTCGGCGGACCATTCATGGGGTATCTTTGCACGAAAGATTCTTACAAAAACTATTACTTAAAGGTAGTTTTCCGATGGGGCGAAAAGAAATATCCTCCTCGCGAGAATACAAAGCGTGACAGCGGTGTCTTATATCATTTTCCAACGGGAGCTACAGACCGGATTTGGCCTAATTCCATCGAATGTCAGATACAAGAAGAAGATTGTGGGGATTATTATTTCGTAAACGGTGCGTATGCAGATTCACCAAATAAAGGTAATGTGGAATGGGGACAGCAACATATCGTTCGCACGGCGAATTATGAAAACCCCGGACAAGAATGGAACGTGATTGAAATAATATGTGTGGATAACAAGTCGGAACATTACGTTAATGGGCATTTAGTAAACGAAGCCTATAATTTGAGCAATGCGGAAGGGAGAATTTTGTTGCAACTTGAAGGAGCAGAAATATATTATAAAACAGTAGATTTGATAGTTCTGAAATGAAGTGGTAAGATGCTTTATACCGGCAACCTTTCTCTTGGAGAGAAAAGTTGCCGGATAATATAAGCTTATTTGATAACAACAAGGTCTCCCTGAATATTTACCGTTGCTTCCACAACAGGCAAAGCAGTAGCCACACTTGCAGCAGGAGATGTTCCCCCCACATAAATTTTCACGTCTCCGGGATATACGGTCAATTCGCCGACTTCATTAACTATCCCAAGTTCTTTAGGAGTGAGAGTGAAAGATATCTTTTGTGTTTCACCCGCTTTCAAAGTTATGCGTTTAAAAGACTTCAGTGCATAAATTGCAGACAATACTTCCGTATCCGGATGCGAAACGTATAGTTGAACCACTTCGTCACCGGCTACTTTACCCACATTCTTCACTTCTGCTTCCACAACGATTGTTTCGCCTGTCTTTCCGTTCTTTTGAATCTTCAAAGGAGAGTATTTGAAACGAGTGTAACTCAAACCGTAACCGAATGGATAAAGAGCTGTTCCTTTAAAGTAACGATATGTGCGACCTTCCATGGAATACGATTCGAAAGGAGGCAAGTCATTGTCACTGGCATAGAACGTTACAGGCAACTTTCCTGAAGGGTTATAATCGCCAAACAGCACGTCGGCAATGGCGGTACCTGCATCTTGACCACCGTACCACGCGTTAAGGATACCCGGAAGATTTGCTTCTTCCCAAGGAATGGCAATGGCGCTACCTGTCATCATTACAAACACGGTGGGAATACCGGCTTTGGTCAATGCTTGCATCAGATGTGTTTGAACACGGGGTAAATTGATAGAAGTTTTGTCGCCTCCGCTGAAACCTTCCACCGTTACAGGCATTTCTTCGCCTTCCAATGTGGGAGTGATTCCGCCGACCATAACAACCACATCTACACCTTTCAAACGATTGATTAATGCCGCAACCTCTGCTTCATTCGGTTCAGCCACATAATCTACAGCCTTTTCATAAATTACCTTTGTTGAAGGAGACACACGGCTCTTTATGGCTTCCAAAGGAGTAACAATTTCCGTTGGGAAACCGTTGTAGTTACCCAACACAGAATGTTCATTATCGGCATTAGGTCCGATAACGGCAATCTTTTTCAACTTCTTGCTTAATGGAAGAAAGTTGCTCTTGTTTTTGAGCAACACTACCGATTCTTGGGCTATTTTATGTGATAATGCTTTGTGAGCATCGCATTCCAGCACAGACAACGGTATTTTAGAGAAACTTACTTCTTCGGCAGGGTCAAACAGTCCGAGTCGGAAACGGATATTAAATAAACGGGTTAATGAAACATTAATTTGCTCTTCGGCAATGATTCCTTTTTTAACAGCATCGACCAAAGCTGAATATGCAGCCCGACCACAATCAACATCCGTTCCGTGGAACAAGGCATCGGCGGCGGCGGATGCAGCATTGGAATATGTTTTGTGAGTATGGAAGAAATCATCTATAGCTCCGCAGTCCGAAGTTACATATCCTGTAAAGTCCCATTTTTCTCTCAATATGTATTGCATCAAGGTGTTGCTTCCGCAGCAAGGCTGTTCGTAAAAAGCGTTATATGCACACATCACGCCGGACACTTTCGCATCAACCACCAAATCACGGAAAGCAGGCAAGTAGGTGTCCCACAAATCACGTGCACTCACCTCTGCGTTAAATACATGACGCAGTTTTTCGGGACCGCTATGTACGGCATAATGCTTGGCACAGGCAGATGCTTTTAAATATTTTGCATCATCTCCTTGCAAACCATGAACAAAAGCCTTTCCCAGAGTACCTGTCAGATAGGGATCTTCCCCATAGGTTTCTTGTCCGCGTCCCCATCTGGGATCCCGAAAGATATTGATATTGGGTGTCCAATAGGTAAGCGCATGATAGCGGGCGTAGTTCTTTTTCGATTGTGCATCATTATATATTGCCCTTCCTTCTTCGGCAATAGTAGCGCCTATCTGGCGCAAACCGGCATCATCCCATGTGGCTGCCATACCAATGGCTTGCGGAAAAACAGTAACTTTATATTCTTCTGCGCGTCCCACTCCGTGCAAACATTCGTTCCACCAGTCATACGGCGGGATACCCAAGCGTTCGACACCCGAAGTGCTATTTATCATTTGGCTAACTTTTTCTTCCAACGTCAATCGGGAAATTAAATCCTGTATCCGCTGTTCGGTTGGTAGTTTAGTATTCCTGAAAGGGTAATTCTGAGCAAAACAAGAAGGCACAAAACCTACCAATATCAACAACAATAAATACTTTAAGAATTTCATACTATTAAATGGTTTTTTGATTAATATTAATTCAACTCTACACCATATTCCTATCCTAATGGCTTGTCTTGCGTTTTTGAAACGGGTTTGGCTATGTTTTCACGCATAGAAGTATCGGCTACAATGTTTTTCATCTTGTAATAATCCATGATACCCAGATGACCGTTGCGGAACGCTTCTGCCATGGCTTTGGGTACTTCGGCTTCGGCTTCGATTACTTTCGCACGGGCTTCTTGCGCTTTGGCTTTCATTTCTTGTTCCGATGCCACAGCCATAGCACGACGTTCTTCCGCCTTGGCTTGGGCAATATTTTTATCAGCATTAGCCTGATCCATTTGCAGAGCGGCACCGATATTTTTGCCTATATCTATGTCGGCAATATCAATAGAGAGAATTTCAAAAGCAGTTCCGGCATCCAAACCTTTGCGAAGCACCAGTTTAGAGATTGAATCAGGATTTTCGAGTACCGCCTTATGGCTTGCGGAAGAACCGATTGACGATACGATGCCTTCGCCCACACGCGCTAAGATAGTATCTTCGCCGGCACCACCCACCAATTGACGAATGTTGGCGCGAACTGTTACGCGGGCTTTGGCAATTAACTGAATACCGTCTTTTGCCACAGCTGTAACAGGAGGCGTATCAATCACTTTGGGATTTACCGACATTTGTACGGCTTCAAACACATCACGCCCCGCAAGGTCAATGGCGGTAGCCATTTGAAAGGAAAGCTCAATGTTTGCCTTTGAGGCGGAAACCAAAGCGTGTACTACTCTTTCCACATGCCCTCCCGCCAGATAATGCGCTTCGAGTTCGTCACGGGTGATTTTGTTCAAGCCGGCTTTATGCGCTTCAATCATACCTGATGCGATGACATAGGGTGGAACGTTTCGTATGCGCATCAAGAAAAGTTGCACCAAAGAAATGTTTACCCCTGATACTTTTGCCGAAAGCCAAAGAAAAAAGGGAACGTAGTGGAAAAAAATAGACAGAAAGATAATACCTCCAATAATTATTCCAGCAAGTACATAAAAAGAATCCATACAGTTTTTTATTTACGATTAAACAATTTATAATTAAATTAACGCCCCCTTTTCATTTTATGCTTTCCACCAAAATAACCCCGTCAGTTATCCGGTTCACAACAATGGGAGTTTTTTCGTCTAGGAAACCGTCTATTGATTTCACTTCCATAACCGTTCCGTTTATTTCGGCATGTCCGATTAACGCCAAACGGGTAGTACATATTCCGGTATCACCCGGTTTTACCCTCTTGTCGGCAGGCTTGCCTACGGTAGAAATGATGTTTTCTTTCAATGCAATATTGTCCAACATTTTCGATCGCATAAATAGTATTAGCGAACCTGTGCAAGTGAGAACGGAAACAGCAAGCGTTATGCCTCCCCCTGTATTTCCTAAATGAACAAACGCATAATAGTTGGCATATACCAAGCAGCCTAAGGCTGCTATACCCGCCAAGCTGATGCCGGGAATAAGAAACACTTCTACCAGAAACAGCATAACAGCAAAAACGATGAGTACTATGATTATAATTATATCCATATCTTTTATTTTTTGATCATATTCTTTTCTTCATAACGCACCTTGATAGCCAATCTATCCAATTCGTTTTGCATCTGATCGACCCGTTTTTCCAAATCGAGAATACCGGGAGTTAATTGCATTTGTTTTGCTTTATCGGCAGATGATGATGCATATTGGTCACGTAGTGAAGCCAGTTTATCGGATAGTTGCCAGTGCTCTGTTTCTAATTGCCGGTATTGATTAAATGTTTCCCGTGCACGGGAAGATTTAAACTCGTCGAGCGTGTAATACGTCTTTTGGTCGTTTATCACAAATTCAAAATCAAAGATTTTTTTATTTTCTTTTGGCTTTTGATTCAATACTTTTTCCAAATTTCTTTGGGCTTCGGCAATTACATCTTCGTCTTTCCACGTCTTTTGCAATGAACGGAGTTGAGCTAAAGCCACTATATCCTCATGTGCCGTTAACTCATAATTATATGTCTTTTTAAACTTATTGGGAACGAATACGTACACACAAACCTTATCATCCGGTTGGTAACGGTCGGAAGCAAACCAGCCGACATTATTATATTCGTCTATTACATACATATAATCATTAAAAGAAGAATTGAACGGCATACCTACGTTTTCAGGAGTCAAATAAGATTTGGTATCGGAATTATAACGGGTTACAAATATATCATAACCACCCAAAGAAGCGCTACCGTCCGATGCATAATATATCGTAGTTCCGTCCGTCAGCATAAACGGGTAATTGGTATTGGCAGCATGATTAATCATGTCCGGCAAAGGCATGGCAGCACTCCATTCGTCCTGTGTTTTAATTTGGGTATATATGTTTAATGTATTATCCTCTCCTTGTTCACTATAATAAATGACATTTCCGAGTTCTGTTTCGTGAACAGTTGCTTCGCTATTGCCGCTTCCTGCCGGAAAGAAATCTTTATACGCATACAACTTGCCGGATTCTTCACTGATTTTATATACCTCTAAAAAGTTTTTTTTGTCAACAACAAAACTGTCAACAACACACACATCTTCCACCCCTTTTAGCATTCTGGCATATAGTTTACATTTTTCCGACAGTTTTTCCACATCATCGGTTGTTTCTTTCTTTTGTTTGAGCGTAGTAATATATATGTTGTAGCATTTGACGGCTTCATCAAAGTACCACAACTCACTGTAAGCTTCTCCCAAAAAGAGAGGAGCATTTTGAATATTCTTTTCTACAGCTACTTTTAAATAGTCCACCGATTCTTTCACGTCTCCGGTTTTTAAGCAACAGACGCCATACCAATAGTTGTAATTTGTGTTTTTCGGTGCGCTTTTCATGTATTTTTGGAATATCGGTTTGGCTTTTTCATATTGCTTTTGGGCAAATAAAGCCTTAGCTTGTTCTAATGTTTGCGCAGGTAGCAAAACGCTGAACAACAGGAAAAGAGATAAAGAAAATAACCGATATTTCTTTTTCATGATTTTTACGACTTAGCGATATTACCGTGCTAAGGTAGCGATTTTTTAGGAATAATGTTTATTTGCGGGTTTAATTTTAGTTTTTACACCATCCCAATAAATAACCGTCCTCGAAGAGGTACGCTGGTCTTTTTCTCGATTTTTGCCGTCTTAAGGACGGTAGCTCTCGTCTTGAGGACGACAGTTCTCGTCCCAAGAACGGCAAAATGAGAGAAAAGGACAGTTACCCACCGTCCTAACGACGACAGTTCTCGTCCTAAGGATGACAATTAAAGGAGAAAAGGACGATAGAAATTTTTAGGCATCAAAGAATGGTAAGTACGTTATGGATTTAAGCCTTTAAAAAAAGGATTTTCCATCGTTTCATTTTGGATGGTTGTTTGCGCGCCATGCCCCGGATAGACTGTTGTATCCAGGGGAAGGGTGAACAAACGGGTACGGATTCCTTCTACCAATGTATCGAAATTACCCCCCATAAGGTCTGTCCGCCCAATAGTTCCCCGAAACAATACGTCTCCCGCAAACATGCAATTATGCGCTTTGCAATAGTACACCAAACTACCCGGCGAATGTCCCGGCACATGAATAGCTTCCAGCAAGGTATTTCCAAAAGAAACGGTATCACCGTCTTTCAAATATTTCCCTATGGGGGCAGGTGCTTCGTGCCAATTAAAGCCGAGCATACGCGACTGTTTGACTGACTCTTCCAGCCAAAACTCATCGGCTTGACATGCTTCCGGTTGTACGCCAAACGTTTGTACCACGAAAGTATTTCCGAATATGTGGTCTAAATGCAGGTGAGTATTCAACAAATGCTTTACGGTCAGTTTATTGGAAGTAATATATTCTTTCAGTGTTTGTTTTTCTTTTTCATACAAGCAGCCACAATCAATAATCGCCGCTTCTTTTGTGTCATCCCACAACACATACGTATTTACGGGAAACATATTGAATTCAAAAATCTTTATCTTCATACCTAAGTGGTTTATTGTGGGTTGGGTTATTGGATTTAGATGAATACGTGTATCACTTTTTTGGTCTTAAAATACTCCTCTTCAAATTCACTGCTCAAATCATACGTGGTTGTCAGGCTTTTGAAAGGGAGAATTTCATGCTCCAATTCGCCGCCTTTGAGGCAAATCAACCCGTTGGGTAATGCGTTTTTATGCCGGTTGGGTAAAATGTTTTTCTTTGTGATTTGTATTAAGTCAGCCAGCGGCAAGACGGCGCGGTTCACCACGAAATCAAACTTCCGCTTCTCTTCCTCTGCACGCACTTGCCGAAACGTTACGTTGGTAAGCCCAATGCCGTTTGCTACTTCCGTAGCAACGCGTATTTTCTTACCGATGCTGTCAATCAAATGAAACGTAACTTCCGGGAAAAGAATAGCCAACGGAATGCCGGGAAACCCTCCTCCCGTGCCTACGTCCATAACGGTTGTTCCCGGTCGGAAGTTGATAAATTTGGCAATGCCCAGCGAATGTAGCACGTGATGCAGGTAAAGATTCTGGATGTCTTTCCTTGATATGACATTGATTTTTGCGTTCCAATCCACATAAAGATCATACAGGGCGGCAAATCGGATACGTTGTTCTTCTGTCAGGTTCGGAAAATATTTCAGGATAATTTCCATCTTCTATTCGTCATCATCCTTCATTTTAAGTTACTGATATGATTCACCATTTCATAGGGCAACCGTATTTCCACCGGTCCCATCACGTAAGGCGTAAATTCATACACATTATAGTAGAAGGTAATGCTGTTTTTATTCAAATAAAAATTCTCGGTAGGGGTCAGATCGCCAGTAGTGCCGTACCCTATTTCTTCCAGTTCTTCGTGAGTGGACACTTGGTTGTCTGCCATTAATTGATTCCATAACAAATCGGTAAGCAATTCACTGTAATGACTGCCTTTGAATATATCGTCCAAACGCAACGGGCGCATTTTAGCGAGGTCTATATTCAGGAAATACGTCAGGTGCATACCGTGCGCACCTCCGTTGTAGGTTTCTTTATCAATACGGTACACCAATAAATTGCCTTCATACCATTGAATGTTGCTTTTGATGTTTTCGAAATAAGAATACCATCTGGCAACATTGTCTTTTATTTCCTCATTTTTTTGATCTTGAAGAAACGTAGATTCCGAATCTTCCCGGTAAGTTTGTGCATAAGCTTGGGCGTATTGATTGATAGCTTCTTCAACGGTTTGCCCTTTTGCGTATTCTTCGCCGAAACATGCTGTGATGAAATATTTATTTAAAGTATCCGACAATTCTTTTTGCAATGACTTGGCAACATACGTATAGTCTATCGTCAGATTGCACGCCGGCGCTGCGGTGTCTTTAAAAAGATGTTCCGTCTTGCTTAGCCGGACGTTGTTAAATTCCAATGCACTTTGTTTGACAGCCTTATTATTGCAAGAACACACCAAAACGGTTATAGCTAAAATAAGGATTGTCGGCAGGAAAATGGTGTAATGGTTTTTCATACAATCATTTTTAAATTGAACGGTGGCAAATATACAATGTATTTGTCGAATCGGGCAGGTTTGTAAAAGTGAATTTTTTGTAAACCTCTTGTACGCTTGAAAGATTTTTGTAGCTTTGGCAGGTTTTTTATTGGGTAGTTTGTATGACAAAGGAAGTGCAGCAAATAAAATTGCGTTTTGGTATTATCGGTAGTACGGAAAGTTTGATGCGTGCCATAGATATTGCTTGTCAGGTGGCTCCCACGGATTTGTCCGTACTGATTACCGGAGAGAGCGGTGTTGGAAAAGAATATTTTCCGCAAATTATTCACCAATATAGCCGACGGAAACATGGTCAGTACATTGCCGTCAATTGCGGGGCAATACCCGAAGGCACAATAGATTCGGAACTTTTCGGGCACGAGAAAGGAGCTTTTACGGGAGCTATCGGCGAACGGAAAGGATATTTTGGAGAAGCCGACGGCGGAACTATTTTCCTCGACGAAGTGGGCGAATTGCCATTGTCCACGCAAGCACGTTTGTTGCGCGTGCTCGAAAGCGGTGAATTTATCAAAGTAGGTTCCTCTAAGGTGCAGAAAACGAATGTCCGTATTGTAGCAGCAACCAATATCAATTTGTCGCAAGCTATTAATGAAGGACGTTTTCGGGAAGATTTGTTTTACCGCCTCAATACTGTTCCTGTGCAGGTGCCTCCTTTGCGCGAACGCGGGGAGGATGTAGTATTGCTTTTTCGTAAATTTGCTTCCGATTTTGCGGAGAAATATCGTATGCCTGCCATTCAACTCTCTGGAGATGCCAAACAAGTATTGTTGTCATATCGTTGGCCCGGAAACGTACGTCAATTGAAAAACGTAACGGAGCAAATCTCCATTATCGAAACCAATCGTGAAATAACGCGGGATATTTTGCTGAATTATCTTCCTGCCGAACCGGAGGAACGTTTTCCGGCTTTCTTGGGTATGAAAGGAAGAACTAAAAGTTTTGAAAGCGAACGGGAAATACTCTATCAAGTGCTTTTTGATATGCGGCAAGATATTACGGAGTTGAAAAAATTGGTGCACGATATAATGACAGAGGGAGGAGTAACGAGTGCCGCTCCCCAATCTTCTTCCGCCGCCATAAACGCGCGTGCCGTAACGCCGGCGACGCATGAAGACGACGATATACAGGATGCGGAAGAGTATGTGGAAGAAACCCTTTCGTTAGACGAAATGGAAAAGGAAATGATACGGAAAGCCCTCGATAAAAACAGCGGAAGGCGAAGGGACGCAGCTAAAGATTTGGATATATCGGAACGCACCCTTTACAGAAAAATAAAGGAATATGGAATGGAGAAGAAGAAAAAGGCATAAGTACACCTTGTTGATTTTTCTGCTGCCGCTAATGGTGGCATGTACCGTATCGTATAAATTTAATGGGGCATCTATTAATTACGATAAGGTTAAGACGATTTCCATTGCCGATTTTCCGATAAAAGCAGCGTATGTTTATACACCGCTGGCAACACGGTTTAATGAAGAACTGAAAGATATTTATATCCGGCAGACTCGGTTAAAATTAATTTCGGTGAATGCCGATTTGGAAATTGAAGGTGAAATTACCGGATATACCCAACACAACGAGGCAGTGAAATCAGACGGCTATGCTTCGGAAACCAAACTAACCATCACCGTAAATGTGCGTTTTATCAATAATACCGATCATGCCGAAGATTTTGAGCAACAATTTTCCGCCTTTCGGACGTACGATTCTTCGCAACTGCTCACCGCCGTGCAAGATGATTTGATAACGCAAATGGTGAAAGACATTACAGAACAGATATTCAACGCCACCGTGGCTAATTGGTAATTTGACATGACACCCGCTAATATACAACAATGGATCACCTCTCCCGAATTGCTCGATGGAGACACGCTTTACAAATTGCGTACAGCGTTGGCGCGCTATCCATATTGCCAAACGTTGCGGTTGCTGTATCTGAAAAACCTCTATATTCTCCACGATAATTCCTTTGGTGCCGAGCTACGCAAGGCAGCGTTGTATGCAGGAGACCGTTGTGCGTTGTTTTATCTGATAGAGGGGGATAAATATGTGTTCCGGACAGACATTGCTTCCGCCGATGCAGACCAGACATTAACGCTGATAGATTCTTTTTTGTCTCAATCGCCGGAAGAAGTTCCTCAAGTCCCTCCCATGCCGAATAATTTTGTATATGCGGGGGATTATACCCTTTTCTTGTCCAGCAAGGAAAGCGAATCTGCCGAATTGCCGGATACTCCCAAGTTGCATGGTCACGACCTGATAGACAATTTTATTGAAAAAGTTAAGGATAAGCCTTTAACGCTAAAATCCGTTGAAGAAGAAGTTCCGGCGGAAGAAACTATTCTTGACATGGAGAACGACGCAAATTGTTTTACCGAAACATTGGCTAAGATTTATATCAAACAAAAGAAATATGCAAAGGCGCTCGAAATTATTAAAACCCTAAGCGTAAAAAATCCTCGGAAAAACACTTACTTTGCAGACCAAATACGTTTTTTGGAAAAATTGATTATTAACACTAAATCATTATAACAGAATGTACTCATTATTGGTTATTTTTATTCTTATTGCGGCTGTGCTTTTGACTATTGTCGTATTGATTCAAAACTCTAAAGGTGGAGGTTTGTCTTCGAGCTTTTCATCATCTAATCAAATTATGGGAGTTCGCAGAACTACCGATTTCTTGGAAAAGGCTACGTGGGGGCTGGCAGCTTTCATTGTGGTGGTAAGCATTTCCATGGCTTACGTTTTGCCTCGCGGTTCTGCCAGAAACAACAGTATTATTTCAGAACAAGCTCAACAGGAAGAAGCTGTGAATCCTTTGTTGAATACTTCCGGTTTTGCAGCTCCCCAAGCGGAAGAAACAACAAATTCGTCCGATTCCCTTGGTAATTAAAAAGGCATACGAAGAATCCCACTCTTTTACGGGAGTGGGATTCTTCGTGTTTGTATATTACTAAATACTTTCCTCTGCGGGCATGAAATCTTTGATTGTACGTTTTATACAAACGTACTTATTTTTTACTTTTCTATTCGTTTTATGGAAACCGGTGTTCATGTGGTTTCACAATGATTTGTTTGCGAATGCGGGAGCAACAGATTATTTTGCTGTGATGTGGCATGGGTTACTGCTGGATTTTTCTGTTGCAGGATACTTTTCCATGATGCCCGGTTTGTTACTTATTGCTTCTTTGTGGATTCCTCTCCGGCTGACCGTCTTTTTGCAGAAAGTATATTTTTATGTGGTGGCTTTGCTTTTCTCCATCATATTTATCCTCGATTTGGTTTTATACCAATATTGGGGTTTTCGTTTGGATTCTACTCCGTTGTTCTATTTCTTTTCTTCGCCGAAGGATGCGCTGGCAAGTGTCGAGACAGGAACCATTGTAACAGGTATCGGTGTGATGCTTGTTTATGCGGTTATACTTGGCGTGATATGCAACTATGCGTTGATTCGAAAAAATAATATTCCGGCAATCCCAATGCGTTGGAAAACGACGGGTATTATGCTGCTTGCGGTTGGATTGCTTTTCATTCCCATACGGGGAGGTTTTACGGTTTCCGTTATGAATCTTAGCAAAGCATATTACAGCGAGAACATCAGGTTGAACCACGCTGCCGTTAATCCTTGTTTTAGTTTCATGGAATCTTTGTTTCATCAGTCGAATTTTGGCAAACAATATCGGTTTATGCCTCCGCAGGAAGCAGACCAAACGTTTGGTCTGCTTACGGATAAGCCGGCTACGGACAGCATACGTGAGTTGTTTACCTGCTCACGCCCCAATGTGATTTTTGTGATTCTGGAGAGCTTCATGTCCAAAGTTATGGAATCGTTGGGAGGGATGTCCGGCGTAGCCGTAAACATGGATAAACTTGGAAACGAGGGGGTTCTCTTTACCAATTTTTATGCTAACAGTTTTCGTACCGACCGTGGTTTGGTTGCCATTCTGAGCGGGTATCCGGCACAGCCAACCACAAGTATTATGAAATATCCCAAAAAGACACAGTCTTTGCCTTCCGTGTCGCGTTCCTTGAAAAATGCGGGATATGACTTGCAATACTATTACGGAGGAGATGCTGATTTCACCAATATGCGTTCATTCCTTGTATCGGCAGGCTTTAGCCGGATTATCTCCGATAGAGATTTTCCTCTTCGGGAACGTTTAAGCAAATGGGGAGCGCACGACCATATTGTCTTTTCCCGCCTTGTTTCTGATTTGGAAAGTGAGTTGCGCGAACCGTTTATGAAGGTGATACAAACATCGAGCAGCCACGAACCGTTTGATGTTCCTTACTATAACTTGGATGATCCTTTTTTGAACTCGGTAGCCTATACCGATAGTTGTTTGGGAGATTTCATCAACCGCTACAAGCAGACGGATTTGTGGAAGCGCACCGTTATTGTCCTTGTTCCCGACCATGCCGGCGGGTATCCATATCCTGTCGATAATCTTTCGCCCGAACGCTATCAAATTCCTTTGATATTGACGGGAGGAGCTGTAAAAACTCCGGTACGGATTGATACCTATGGCTCTCAGATTGATATAGCGGCGACTTTGCTTTCGCAGTTGGGATTACCGCACGATGAGTTTACCTTTAGTAAGAATATGCTGAATCCGGCGTCGCCCCACTATGCTTACTTTACCTTTCCGAATGTATTCGGTATGCTTACGCCCGAAAACCGGTTAGTGTTTGATTGTGATGCGGAGAAAGTTCACAGTGATACGGGCAGTAGCCCCGGCGAGAATCTGAAAAAAGGAAAAGCGCTATTACAGAAATTGTTTGATGATCTGGCGGTGAGATGAAAATGAATCATGTTGAATCAAAAAGCCGCACCGGTATCTGATGATGAAACTCCGAATGCCATGATTTGAGTGCTTGTCCCTTTTTGTAATCCGCTGAACGTTAAGTTATCCCCTAAGAGATTGCGGTCCGCCATTGAGAAACAAAGCTGGTCTCGGTGTCCATTGTTATTGATGAGCTTCCAAATCTTAACCGGTGCAGCCTATGCTTTTTGCTTGGGCAAATGTAAAACTCATCTGTGATATGAGCAAGTGAAAAGGAAAATAAATAATAAAGTTTATACAATGTGCCGTGAAAATATCACCCATACAGTATTAACCCTGCTATCCCGCACACAATAATTGTCAAAATAGGGTTTACTTTATATTTTTTTGTTCCTGCAAATGCTGCTAGGAAAATAATGCAACTCCAGAGAAAGGTATAGGTGTCTTTCTTCGGCGAACCGAAATTCTCCATGTTCATTAGCGTCAACGCCGCCGCTGCCAACAGCCCCACCACTGCCGGACGCAATCCTTTAAATACCGCTTCCACCACCGGATGCTTTTGATGTTTCAATAAAAATTTACCGACGGCAAACATAAGCACAAATGACGGTAATAGTACTGCCACCGTTGCCACTACTGCTCCTCGTATGCTGCTTGTTGCCATATATCCCACATACGTGGCAGCATTAATGCCGATAGGTCCGGGAGTCATCTGACTGACAGCCACAATGTCGGCAAATTCGGACGGGGAGAGCCAACCGTAATGCGTTACTACTTCTGCTTGAATCAAGGAAAGCATGGCATATCCGCCACCAAACCCAAACAGACCTATTTTGAAAAAGGCATAGAAAAGTTGCCAATAAATCATAACTCACATCCCATAAATGCAGATGCAAATATGCAAAATTTTCGGTTCGCAAATGAGAAACGGAGAATATCCATCTTCTTTCTTTGGGCAAGTAACCGGAAAGTTAGAGAGAGGCAAGAGTTTTTTTGCGGGAGCCTACTGCTTTGTATTTTTATACCCCTTCTCAAACCCTCATTGGCAACTGCTTTGAGCAGGGTAGCTCTTACAAGCTCTTACAAATCACTCTCAAAGCCCTGTAAATACTAAACATAGCTCTTAGGTAGCTCTTACAAGCCCTTACAAACCTCAACCAAAAGCCTTGAAAACTCTTACTTAGCTCTTACCTACCTCTTACAAGCTCTTGGAAAAGAAATTATAGCTTAACTAAACGATATTTGGATTATTATGCGTAGATTTGTAATCTAACATATATATAATAAAATGAAAACGAAACTTGGTTTTTTTGCCATAATGATTTGCGTGTTAAATAGCTGTACGCAATTGAAAATAGCTGTTGACGACTTGCGGTGCGAATACTTGACCCGTCCGTCCGGCGTGGATGTGGATCACCCACATTTTTCGTGGAAAATCGCTGCCGAAGAAAGGAGCGTCTATCAACAAGCATACCGGATTGTTGTAAGCGATAAACAGTCTGAAATACAGGCTAAAAGCGGTGATTGTTGGGATTCGGGATGGATAAAATCGGACTATACCGTTAACCTGAAATACGAAGGCGCTCCCCTTGCCGGTAATCATACATATTACTGGAGAGTTTGTGCCGTCATCAACGGTCAGGAAGTTTGGAGTAAACCGTCCGTTTTCCATACCGGTCTGTTCGATGAAACCGACTGGAAAGCACAATGGGTCGGCGTTAAAGAAGAAATTATCCACCAAAGCCTGTTGTTCAGGAAGCCTTTTTCCATCGAAAAGAAAATCAAAGAGGCTTACATCTATGTTACGGCTGCGGGTTTTTATGAATTATATCTTAACGGACAAAAAGTTGACGACGACGTGCTGAATCCTGCCATCACCGACTACCGGAAAACGGTTTTGTATTCCGCTTACGACGTGACCGGCTTGCTGAAAAAAGGTGAAAATGCTTTTGGCGTAATGCTTGGCAACGCTGCATACAATATGTATATTTTCCCGGATAGATACGGCTGGGGTGATTCGAACCCATTGGGAACGCCTCGTTTTTTGCTGCAAATGAACGTTGTATTTGACGACGGCAGCGAAACGACCGTTACTTCGGGCGAAGGATGGAAATACACAATGGGACCTATCACGTATAATA
>SNRY01000226.1_pt1 | contig 20801 bp, 16 predicted proteins | sample 4693421 | NCBI WGS metagenome assembly SNRY01 (sample SAMN11003215, study PRJNA524138) | termite gut metagenome | isolation source: Bacteroidetes bacterial symbionts from single cell of protist host amplifed... | host: Streblomastix strix ... | reverse complement strand
CAAAGTCAAAAAAGAGGTACGCATTTATACATACTCCCAAGACGAAGGAGATTTCCATGCCGAAAATATTCGCATGGGAAATGGAGAAATAATTTTTGACTTTGTAGCTCCTGATACTCGAATTACTGACATACAGTTAGGTGTTCCCATGAGCATCAATATCGAAAATGGTGTGGCGGCTATATCTTTAGCCTATTTGAACGGAGTCAATGCTGGGGAAATAAAATGTGGAATGGCGAGTTTTCGTGGGGTTGACCGTCGTTTTGATTTCAAAATAAAGAATGACCGGATTGTTTTTTTAAACGACTATGCTCATCATCCTTTCGAAATTCGGCAAAGTTTGTTATCTATTCGCAAACTATATGCAGGGAAGAAGATAACAGCAGTATTCCAACCACATTTATATACGCGCACACGTGATTTTTATATAGAATTTGCCGCCTCGCTTTCATTAGCCGATGAAGTAATTCTACTCGACATATACCCGGCAAGAGAACTTCCCATTTCAGGAGTAACTTCCGAATTGATTTATGAGAGACTCCAACCGAACGTTAAAAAAAGTAGGTGTTCCAAAGAGAATCTAACGGAAACCTTAAAGTCCAAAAAGATTGAAGTTCTCATCACACTTGGTGCAGGCGACATAGAAGATTACGTTCCTGCTATCACACAAATGCTAAACGCCAATGGAAGAAAATAGAAAACAAAAAATAAAAAAACGGATACTACAAATCGGCGTATTGTTTTTTACGGTTTACCTTATTGCAGCCGTTATTTTTCTTACCCATAGGATTGAAAATACGGTTTGCCACGACGTAATACTTATCATAAAAGATTCCGTAAATACAGGATTTATTACAAAGCGTGAAATTACGGATATACTTCAACAAGCAAAACTCGATCCCAAAAATAAATCAATGGATCTAATAAATACCCGCGCTATTGAAGAAACTCTTTCCAAACATGTTCTCATTGACAGAGTAGAATGTTATAAAACGTTAAGCGGTAAGCTGTGTGTGGAAGTCAACCAACGCATACCGATACTTCGTATAATGAGTCGAAATGGTGAAAATTATTACATTGATAATAAAGGAAAAGTCATGCCGGTGAATATAAAAAGTATTATTCACTTACCTGTAGCAACGGGAAGCGTAGATAAATCCTTTGCTACAAACACGTTGTATAAACTTGGATTATTCCTGTATAAAAATAAATTCTGGGATGCGCAAATAGAACAAATTAATGTACTCCCCAAAGGAGAAATAGAATTAGTACCACGTGTAGGCGATCAGATTATTTTTTTAGGAACGGCTGAAAATTTAGAACAAAAATTCGACCGGTTACATAAATTCTATCTCAAAGTCCTAAATGAAGTGGGATGGAATAAATATTCCCGTATTAATTTAGAATTTGAGAATCAAATAGTATGTACAAAAAGAAAAACAAAAGAATAATTTCCGGTACTCCCCAAGGTACCCTGAAAACGGAAATGTGTCAAACGTTACACATACACCTGATAAAGAAAATCATTATAAGGAAAGCGTTGTACGTGCAATTCTTTTACCTTCGTATAAATCAAATTCTTCAGTTCTTCTACATGAATCTTTTCGTAAGCCGAAATAAATATAGAGTTTTCATTCAGTTTAGCCGGCCATGTCTTTGCCAATTCGTCAAGTGATAAGTTTTCTTTCACCTTGGGAGTAAGGTCATCGGGAGATTTCTCTACATACGAATAGGCGTCTATTTTATTAAAAATTAAAATGCTTGGTTTACCTGCGCTACCAATATCAGCAAGAGTCTTATTGACTATTTCAATTTGCTCCTCAAATCCGGGATGGGAAATATCAACGATATGTAACAGCAAGTCAGCTTCACGTACTTCATCAAGCGTGGATTTGAAAGAGTCAACCAAATCAGTGGGCAGTTTACGTATAAAACCAACGGTATCCGAAAGTAAGAAGGAAAGATTATCAATAATCACCTTACGCACAGTCGTATCTAATGTGGCAAAAAGTTTGTTTTCTGCAAAGACTTCACTTTTAGAAAGAAGATTCATCAAAGTGGATTTCCCTACATTCGTATAGCCAACTAATGCCACACGGACAAGCTGTCCACGATTTTTACGCTGGGTAACTTTCTGTTTGTCAATCTGTTCCAATTGCTCTTTGAGCAAAGCGATACGGCTTAGAATAATACGCTTATCCATTTCAAGCTGAGTTTCCCCCGGTCCACGTAAACCTACCGAACCACCGCGAGCGCTTCCTGAACCGCCTCCCTGCCTTTCCAGGTGCGTCCATAAACGAGTTAAGCGGGGAAGCATGTATTTGTATTGCGCCAATTCCACTTGCGTTTTGGCATTAGCCGTTTGAGCGCGCATAGCGAATATATCGAGAATGAGCGAAGTACGGTCAAGGATTTTTACTTGCAACACACTTTCAATGTTCCGTATCTGTTTAGCAGAAAGCTCATCATCAAATATAACCATTCCTACTTCCTGTTCGGAAACGTACTCTTTGATTTCTTGCAATTTCCCTTTTCCAACATAAGTAACAGCATTGGCAATGTCCAATTTTTGAGTGAATCTTTCTACCACTTCAGCGCCGGCAGTTGCAGCAAGAAAAGCTAATTCATCCAGATATTCGTTTGTTTTCCTCTCGTCTTGAATTTGAGTAATGAGGGCTACAAGAACGGCAGTTTCGGTTTGAGCTTGAGAAATTAAAAAATCTTTCATGTATAACAAATAATATTCTTTTCAATAAAATTGATAATTTGAACAATCCATAAACATAGTAGAAAACGAGTGCTGATACAAAAAGGTAATCATATACAAGTTTATCTAATCATGGCGTATCTTTTTTTCATTTCTTCCGTCCTTTCATCTTTACTTCAGCGATTCCTGCACGGTCGGAATTTAACACAATGCGTAAATCACTTGCTGTCGTTTCCTTAAACGGATAAGAAACCAAACGGTTAAATTCGTTTGCTTTACCGGAATAGACCGTGAGAAACTGTCCGCCGCCGCTGGATAATTGAATTTCAAAATGCACATTATCGCTTGTATCACTCCGCCAAGCAATGGAAAGTTCATCTATCTTGGAATCATTCTCTAACGAATAAGTAATATAATCCCCTTTGTTACCTATCCAATGCGTGGTAAGATTATTGTCTTCAGTCAGTTTTGCTTTTTCTTGTTCGGTACTTGCCGTAACACCGATTTCCGGTTGTTTTTTCGCTGGATGAACTCCTGATTTGATTGGATTGTAATCAATTACCGTAAATTCCCCATTCAGCCGGATATCTGTTGACGAAGCCCCTATCATTACTTTAAAATCCCCCGGTTCAACTACCCATTCGTTATGCTTGTTGAGCAGTTGCAAATTTTTCCGGTTCAAACGAAATACCACTTCTTTTGTTTCACCCGATTGGAGAAAAACACGTTCAAAGCCTTCCAGACTCTTTTCATAAGTGATTACAGAAGCAAGCACATCACGCAAATAAAGCTGAACAACCTCATCGCCGGCGCGCTTGCCTGTATTCGTTACCTTGCAACGAACGGTTATATCTTGGTCGGAAGTAACTTTTTCAGGTGTTATCGAAAGATCGGAATACGCAAACGTAGTATAGCTTAGTCCATATCCGAAAGGATAAAGCGGACCATTCTGGCGCGTCATATTCCCACTTAACCCCTTAGTACGTCCGCCGTCCACTTGTGAACTTGGTTTGGAAGGAAAATTAAACGGTATCTGCCCTACTGACTTAGGAAATGTTACGGTCAGTTTACCACCCGGATTATAATCACCGAACAACACATCGGCAACAGCTTTCCCTCCCATAGAGCCCGGATACCAAGCCTCTACAATGGCGGGAACAAACCTGTTTGCCCAATTAACAGACAGCGGTCGACCGTTAATAAGAACCAGCACTACAGGTTTACCTGTCTCATAAACAGCTTTCAACAATTCCAACTGACGCCCCGGAAGGTCTAAACTCGAGCGTGATTTATTTTCACCGCAAGTACGTGTTCCACCCCCTAACACCGCAATAACCACATCCGAGTTACGAGCGTTTTCCACCGCTTCTTCTATTTCCACCTTTTCTTCGGAAGTAAGAGGAAAGTCTATTATTTCAGATTCCGGCCAATGGGCATCTACCAAATCACAACCTTTAGTAAAAACCACTTCCGCTTTACCTGCAGCTTTTTCTCTGATACCGTTGAGTACACTGAAAACCTCCACAGCCAACGGACCGTAATGCGTAAGAGCATACGAGGTTTCATCAGCATTCGGACCACAAACGGCAATACGCTTAACAGCGGAAATATTAATCGGGAGAGTATTGTCATTATTTTTCAAAAGAACGATTGATTCGCGAGAAGCCTGCAAAGCAACTGCTTTGTTTTTTTCACTTTCTACCTCTTTATCGGCGCGTTTCAAATCCATTTGATAAGGAGAATCAAACAAACCCACAAGAAATTTCACCCGCAAAATATCCCTTACCCGCTCGTTAATTGTCTCTATAGAAAGTCCCCCTTCATTCACCAACTCACGAAGAGGATAAACAAAACTTTCGGGCGAACGGAATGTACAACGAACATTCAACCCTGCCTCAACACTTTGCCGAACAGCTTCCTTCATGTCCGCTGCCGTACTGTGCTTTGTGTAAAGATACTCCACAGCGTCACTGTCCGACACCACATATCCGCGAAAACCCATTTCACCACGCAATCGTGTAGTAAGCCAATACTTACTGCTTTGAATGGGAAAACCGTCATAATCATTGTACGAACTCATTACACCCAAAACGCCTGCTTCACGAATAACACGCTTAAACGTATAAGCATGAAGCATCTCCACCTCACGCGGCGAGATTTGCGGATCAAGCCGCGCCATACCTTCGCGAGCGCCCTTATTATTGCTATAAGCAATAAAATGCTTGGCGGTGGACGCCACTCGATAATCCTTTTGTAAACCTTTAACCATCTCTATCCCAAGTTCGGCAACCAAATAAGGACTTTCCCCGTAAACCTCTTCATAGCGTCCCCAACGTTGATCGCGACCTACATCAAGAATGGGAGCATAGACATTCGTATATCCCAATAAACGAGCCTCTTCACCTGTAATTTCCCCTACACGCCGTATCAAATTACGATTCCACGTATGTCCCAATCCCAATTGAGTAGGAAAATTAGTAGCTTTATAGCTTTCCACACCGCGAATACCTTCATTAGTCAAATCTGTGGGAATACCCAAACGGGTTTCTTCCACAAAAAAGCGTTGTACTTCATTCAACGCCCAGGCATGTTTGGAAGCCGGCCATACATACGGATTAGTCGAGGGAGGAAGTCCCCATTGTTGAAAACCGTTCAGATGCTCGTCGATAGCTCCGATACCATCTTTCCAAAGAGCATTCTTCCATTCTGAGGTAGGTATATCATCTTTCAACACACGTTTATATCCATAAAGCGTAACCATCTGACATGTCTTTTCTTCCAAAGTCATCTGCTCCAAAAGATTTTCAATTCTGTCTTCCAATTTAGCCGTTGGGTCTTCATATACATCTTTCACTCCGTTTTTGTTAAAATCTATCCATCCTTTTTGATACATTGATTTTTTTACCGGACGATATGTGTTAGTGTTTTTGAAAGTTGTTTGTGCAAACGAAGTAAAAGTAACGCCGATCACAAACGGAATAATAAGGAACAACTTTTTCATTCGCATTAATTTTTAGAGATTGCTAAATTTACTGAATTATCTTATACTATAATTATAAACTCAACGATGACTTAATGTGTTGACGATAAGTAGTTAATCAACGGATTCGCATACATCGCTAGTATCTTATTTCGCAAAAAAGAAATGTCTTTATTGGGAAGTTCTATTTTATCGAGTTGTTTATTTATATAAGATTCAAATTTCCGGAAATCTTCCGGAGTATATTGGTCGATATAGCCTTCGTTTCCGTTCAACATATCGCAAGCAATATAATTGCCGGGATACAATCGGTAATTAGCATGAATATGACGGTCTATCAACCCTGTGATAACAGCAAACAATTCAGCTTTAGGCAAAGAACGATCTACAGTTTTCAATTCTTCATTCATGCAGCCGGTAACCTGAAAATGCACCTTTCCTTTATATCCGAAAAGTCCGGATTTCATATTCAACAAGTCTTCTTCCGTAGTTTTTTTATAGCTTTCATTGTCTCTTCTCAATTGATATTCACAAGCTTTCAAGTAATCGCAAGGATCGTACTCATACGAAATAGCAAGAGGAGCAATGTTCAACTCTATCAAACGGTCAATAATATCTTTCCCGTTTCCTCCCAAAGCTAGCATTTTAATAACACTTTCTTGTGTGCGGTCGTCAGAATCTTTGGCACGTCCTTCACGCTGAGCAATCCAAACAGACTGCTTTTTTTCATTAATCGTATAATGTATGTAACGAGACATGCGCGCCGAAGCCTCCAACATTTGACGCATAGTAAGTGCACGTTGGACGATAAAGGATTTATTAATCCGAACTAACTTCTTAATCCACGGGTAGATTAACAAATTATCCCCAATAGCTATCTCCACAGCCGTCATGCCAAGATCCATTAAAAGGATAGAGAGAAACCCCGAATCAAGTACAATATCCCTATGATTGGATAGGTAAGTGTAAGCTGTTTCTCTATGAAGCGGAAGCGAAGTATGGTTTAAGGTTACTCCGTCGGAAAACTTCCCGAAATGCCGTATAACATTATAGCTAAAGACCTTTTGAAATTCATCTTTAGTTTGGCAACCGTACATTTTCTCCACTAAAATGTCAAAAGGAGTGTCAGGAAAAATCGCCTCGGCAGCTTTGCGAAATCCCAAATCAGCAGTTAACTCCTTATAAACTTGGGGAAGTTCGTCATCGTTGTAAGGTCGAATTTCTTCAAATTCAGTTATATCCATAATTATCCCTCTAAAATTTATTCTCAATAATCTCGCTTATTACATCTTTCATATCCAATCCTGCCGCACGAACTTGTTGTGGAATAAAGCTAGTAGTCGTCATACCGGGAGTTGTATTTACTTCCAAAAGATTAATCTTTTCGCCGGCAGTAATGATATAATCCATACGAACAATACCCGAACAATCCAAAATATCATAGATAGCAGAAGAAAGTTGCTTTATCCGTTCGGTCAACCCCTCAGATAGACGTGCAGGTGTAATTTCATTCGATTGTCCGTTATATTTGGCATCGTAATCAAAAAACTCATTATTGCTTACCACCTCAGTAAGAGGAAACGCCACTTTGTTTTTTTTCGTTTGATAACATCCGCACGTAACCTCCGTACCCTCCATATAAGCTTCAATAATCACCTCCGAAGCCTCTTCAAATGCTTTTTTAATGGCAGATTGGATTTGTTCCTTTGTTTTTACTTTGGTAATACCAAAACTGGAACCTCCCAAATTAGGCTTAATAAAACAAGGAAGTCCAATTTTTTCGACTATTTCATTATCCGGAATCTCGCAGGAGTTTTTACGAATCATCAAAGATTCGGCTATACGAACGCCAAAACCTTTTAAGTATTGATTACAGGCAAATTTATTGAAAGTTAATGCAGCAGGAAGTACATCGCAGCAAGAATAAGGAATATGCAACATATTGAAATAGCCTTGCAGCAATCCGTTTTCGCCAGGCGTTCCGTGAATGGTTATGTAGGCAAAATCAAACGTTATTTTTTTCACACCATTCATAAAACTGAAATCATTGCGATCTATCGGAAACATATCTCCATTCGGCAAACATACTTCCCAACGAAGCCCTTGTATTTCCACAATATACAAATCATACCTTTCTTTGTCCATAAAAGAATAGATTCCTTGTGCACTGCGCAAAGATACGGGGAGTTCCGAAGAATCTCCCCCGGCAACAATAGCTATCGTACGTTTCATTCTAATTCTCTGTAACTGATATAATTTCTCCATTTATCTATCAGCAAACTCATATCCTGAGGAAGCGGAGATAAAAAGTCCATTTCCTTTCCACTGATAGGATGCGTGAATCCCAGTGTTTCAGCGTGTAACGCCTGCCTCGGACAAATTTCAAAACAATTATTCACGAATTGTTTGTATTTGCTGAAATGAGTTCCTTTCAAAATTTCATGACCACCATAACGGATGTCATTAAAGAGCACGTGACCGATATGTCTCATATGTACCCTGATTTGATGCGTACGACCCGTATCTAAAATACACTCTACAAAAGTAACATAGCCCAAACGTTCTAACACTCTGTAATGAGTTACGGCATACTTCCCAATGGCAGGATTGGAGAAAACAATCATTTGCATCCTATCTTTAGGATTACGTGCAATATTACCTGTAACAGTTCCCTCGTTGTTCTCCATGGTTCCCCACACTAATGCGCGATATTTTCGCCTCGTAGTTTTATTATAAAATTGCATACCAAGATTCGTTTTGGCGTCAGATGTTTTGGCTATCACCAGCAACCCCGACGTATCTTTATCAATACGATGTACCAATCCTACGTGCGGATCATTAGCGTCATAATCGGGAATATCTTTCATGTGCCAGGCAAGAGCATTGACCAATGTCCCGTGATAATTACCATGTCCAGGGTGTACCACCAACCCTGCCGGTTTATCAACAACCATTAAGACATCGTCTTCGTACACAATATTCAGGGGAATATTTTCGGGAATAATGTCGTTTTCATAGCGAGGACGATTCATCAACAACGTAATTACATCAAGTGGTTTCACTTTGTAATTACTCTTCACCGATTTCCCGTTAACCATTATACAACCGGCTTCCGCCGCTTTCTGAATACGATTCCGCGAGGCATTGACAATACGATCAAACAAATATTTATCAATTCTGACAGAAGCCTGCCCTTTATCAACCGTTGCCCGAAAATGTTCGTAAAGCTCGGCAGACTCGCTAATAGGCTCTATATCGTCAATATCATCTATGTCGTTCTGTTCCGTCTTCATAATAGTCATCATCCGTATCGCCATCCTCCTCCATCAAATTTATTGTACTGGTATCCCTCATCAATCCGTTTCCTACAACTAACGTTAAGGCTGCTTCCATAGGTGCTTTATCTCCGCGAGCCAATGACCGCCCCTTATATTTTACATCATAGACCCAATCTTTTTCTCCAGCAATTAACTCATGTCTAGTCAATTTAAAACCGGCAGCTAAAATTTTGGCTTCCGCTTGACGCAGTGAACTATTGTCAGCCACATCAGGTACCGGATATTCGGGGACACGCTCTTTATTAATGGTTAAATAAATAATTCTGCCTTTCTTCACCATCTGTCCGGCAGAAGGAGTATATTCGAGTACACTACCCGGCAATTGTTTGTTTATATAGTTAGAATCGGCAATCACATATTCGAGTCCTTCCATATGCAAACGTCTTTCCGCTACTGCAAGGGTCATTCCCTTTATTTCGGGTACAACTACGACTTCTTTTTGACGAGTATATTTGTTTAACCAAAGCATAATACCCATAATCAGCAAAAAAAGTAATAGCCCTATTGCCAATAAATGACTTAACACAAGGCGAATAGCTCGTACCTTCATAATTATCCCCTTAGTATATCTAACTTCAAAGATATTAAAAATAAAAAAAGTAAAGGCAATTTATACAACAAACCCTTACTTCTTTTTATTTTATTCAATGCAAAAAGCATTACCTTTCTATTTCTTGCAACCGTTATATTCGTCGGAAACCGTCAACTTTTTTCTCCCTTTTGCACGGCGAGAAGCCAATACTCTACGACCATTAGCCGTTGCCATTCTTTCACGGAACCCATGTTTGTTCTTTCTTTTTCTGTTAGAAGGCTGAAATGTTCTTTTCATTATTCTCTATCTTTGCATTATTATATTCTCTACTCTTCTTACGTTATCCCACCGATTTTGGTTACAAAAATAAAAACTTTTTGCATATTAACCAAAAGAGACAAGACTTTTTGCAAAAGTAAATGCGACTTATGAATGATTTTCTTTGTTTTTCCCTATTTTTCACCCTTTCTGAAAACAAGACGACCTTATCAACAATCCTGAAAAAGTCAATGCACCATTCAATACCAACAATTCATATCCGAATCTATATCCCGTATAAGTACTAACAGCCCAATCAACAGCATAACAAAGCAGTGGAGAAGCTATGGCAATATAAGGTGTGTACTTATCGTTCGCTTTTCGTCGGGTGAAAAGACCGAAAGCAAACATGCCCAGCAACGGACCATAAGTATAAGAAGCAATCATATACACAGCATCAATCACACTTTGGTTATTCAACATTCGGAAAAGACAGATAAAAACAATCAATATCAAAGACATAACCACATGCACTTCACGTCGCTTGCGTCGGGCAATCTCATCCGTGTCTTTCTCCGTATCCATTATATCCACACAAAAAGCCGTTGTCATAGACGTCAAAGCCGAGTCGGAATTACTAAAAGCGGCAGCTATAATTCCTATTGAAAAAAATATTAAAACCGACTGACTCAAATAACCTTGCGTGGCAAACAAAGGGAGAATATCGTCATTTGCACCGGGGAGTTCGATACCTGTTTGCCCTGCCAATAGCAGTAAAAGTATTCCCAAACAAAGAAAAAGAAAGTTGAGAGGAATAAAAGAAAATCCATAGCAGTACATATTCCTTTGTGCTTCTTTCAAATTACGACAAGAGAGATTTTTTTGCATCATGTCTTGGTCAAGTCCTGTCATTACAACAACAATAAAAATACCACTGATGAATTGTTTTAAAAAGTTCTGGCGCGACATCCAGTCATCCAACACAAATATGTTGGAATGTTCGTGCGTCCGGACGGCATGGACTATTTCACCAAAATCCATGTTCAACCGTCCGGTTACTTGATAAATGATACAGACAAGCGCGGCAATAAGGCAAAAAGTTTGCAAAGTGTCTGTCCATACAATCGTTTTAATACCGCTTTTATTGGTATAAACCCAAACTAACGCCACTGCTCCGGTGGCAATTATCCAAAAAGGAACTCCTCTTTCGGCAAAAACATACGTATAAAGAATAGAACAAACCAAATACAACTTTGCTGCTGTTCCCAACATCCGGGACAACAAAAAAAAGAATGAACCTGTGCGATACGCCTTCACACCGATACGGGTACCTAAATACGTATAAATGCTAATCAGATTAAGCTTGTAGTAAAGAGGCAAAAGTAAATGAGCCACAACCATATAACCGAAAAAGAAACCTAAAACGGTTTGCATATAAGTCATGTCCATACTTCGTACCATACCCGGAACAGAAACAAAAGTAACCCCAGATATGGAGGCGCCTATCATTCCGAAAGAAACTACATACCACGGAGAACGATTTTCACCTTTAAAAAAAGCGACATTCGTGCCGCCCCTTTTCCCCGTGAGGCGAGCAATGATTAACAATACGGTAAAGTATGCGGCAATAACAGCAAAAATCATGAAAATTTATTCTTTCCACCGCTTCAATTGCGGAAAAAAAGCTTTCATTTGAATTCGCGCCTCTTCTATAGTTAGCTTGATTTCAGAATCCTTGTTAAATTCACCCAAAAATCCCAAACATTTTTCTATCATCTCGTCCATTGTGCAATCTGACGTGAAACAACCGTCAGCAAAACAATACACACAATAATCTTCACTCTTGCTTCCGTCAACATTCGTTCCTGCCAAAGAAATATCACTTACCGGCATCCCGCAACTCTGACATAGTTGTTGTTCCATACCAATCTTTTTAAAGTTAATGAACTATTTTAAACACTATAATTTTTGCCTGCGTCCTGCATCAATCCTAAGAAAAACAAATAATAAAATAGTAAATCCCAACAAAGACGACCCCCCATAACTAAAAAAAGGCAAAGGGATCCCGATTACGGGCGTAAGCCCCAACACCATTCCGACATTAATCAAAATATGGAAAAAGAATACGCTAATGACCGAATACCCATATACCCTTCCAAAAGCAGAACGCTGTCGCTCGGCAAGCATTATCAACCTAAGAATCAAAAAAAGAAATAAAAGCAATACCACAGTTGCTCCTACAAAACCCTGTTCTTCACCCACTGTACAGAATATAAAATCCGTATCTTGCTCCGGGACATATTTCAATTTAGTCTGTGTCCCATTCAAAAAGCCTTTCCCTGTCAAACCTCCCGAACCGATAGCTATCTTGGATTGGTTAACATTATAACCCGCTCCAGCCAAATCTTCCTCCATTCCCAAAGCTACTTTAATCCGCACCTGTTGGTGCGGATTAAGCACTTTTTCAAATACATAATCACTGGAATATAAAAAACCAGCAGAAACCAAAGCAAATAAAATTACCGGCACATACGAATATACTCGTTCTTTGATTAATAAAAAAATCAAATAACCGACAGTTAAACCACAAAGCGCCCACTGCACCCACACAAGATTAACAGGAACAAGATGGTTCGATATAAAATAAGCCGTAAGCAAAACAACCAGGTTAATTCCGACAATACACAAAAACAGCTTACGTTTATTCAGATATATCCATGTCATAATAGCAGTAGAGAAAAGTATGATGGAAAAAACGACAAACTCTCCAACGGAAGTTAATCCATCATTCATAGATACATCACCGAAACGGATACCTATCACAAAGTAACATATAACACATACTCCGGCATAAAGGATAATCCCTGACATTCCCTCCCGATACAGCATTAAAAAAAAAGCAAGGTAAACCAAAGCTGACCCTGTCTCTTTTTGTGCAATTATCAATACCATAGGAAACAGAATCAACATCACCGCAATCATTATAGAACTTCCTCTATTTATACTAAACGAATATTGACCCATATATTTCGCCAAGACCAATGCCGTACCAAATTTGGCAAATTCGGCAGCTTGCAAATTTATTCCGTTCCCAAGTTGTAACCACGAACGAGAACCTTTTACTTCGGATGCAAAAAAAAGCGTAATGATCAGTAGCAATATCATTATCATGTATATAACATAAGAAAACATATCATAAAACCGGTCTTCCAACATTAAAAGCACAAAACCAACTCCCAAAGAAGCCATAATCCATATAAGTTGTTTACCTGAACGAGTGGAATAGTCCAAAAACCCTATTTCACCATAATCATGACTGGCTCCGCAAATACTGAGCCAACCAACAACAACAAGAATCAAATATATACCTATTGTCAACCAGTCCGTTGTTTTCCAAAAATCAATGCTTCTGGACGATACCATGCGGGAGTAATTTTGTGTTACTAACCTCTTCTATGCGATAAGCTCTTTCAGGTGCCACCGAACCATTTATATATTTTTCCATTAAAATAGCTGCTATAGGCACCGCCCACGTTGCGCCATAACCTGCATTTTCAACATATACGGATATTGCTATTTTTGGATTATTCATCGGGGCAAAACCCATAAAAATAGAATGGTCTTTAAGTCCACGATTTTGAGCAGTACCCGTTTTTCCACAAACTTCAATACCGGGAATATTCACACCACGACAAGTTGACCCATACGGTCCTCCTACAACAGCTTGTCGCATTCCTTCCACGACATATTCATAATTTGGAGAATCAATATCGGTATAATGAACCTTTCGATAAATACTGTCCAATTCATTATCTTCTATCTCTTTCACAATATGCGGAGTAATATAATATCCTCTATTTGCAATAGTTGCAGCTAAATTTGTCAATTGAACAGGCGTTAACAAAATTTCTCCCTGACCGATAGCCGTATGAATAACTCGCAACCCATTCCAATGACCTTGTCCATACATTTTATCATAAAAAGAGGCGTTGGGAATGAGACCTCGCTGCTCGCCCGGCATATCAATTCCCAAGCGGTATCCGAATCCCATTGAGACCATGTGGTTTTTCCATACGGTCAATGCATTTATGGTTGTTCCGTATTTCTTATTTTCCATCATGCGGTAAAAGCCCCAGCAAAAATAAGAATTACATGAAGTGGAAATAGCCGGTATGAAAGGAATAGGGGAGCCGTGGAAATGGCATTTCACACTCAATCCGGAAACCATGAATCCTTCATAACAAGGGAAAGTCGTAGAAGTATTTATAATATCTTCTTGCAGGAAAATCATTCCTTGTGCCGTTTTAAATGTAGAACCCGGAGGATAAGTACCCATTATTGCCCTGTTAAACAATGGTTTTAACGGATCTTCTTCCAATTCGGAATGACTTTTCCCTCGCTGCCTTCCCACCATGATAGAAGGATTGTAATCGGGTGTAGAAACCATACAAAGAATTTCTCCCGTTTTGGGTTCTATAGCAACAATAGTACCTAATTTATTACGCATCAACTTCTCTGCCAACAGTTGAAGTTCAATATCTATTCCAAGTGTTAAGTTTTTACCCGGTATAGGTTTCTTATCTAACTTTCCATCTTTATAGTGCCCTTGGATACGCCCGTGCGCATCTCTCAGCAACACTTCAACCCCTTTTTCACCGCGAAGATACTTCTCGTATGATTTTTCAATACCTTGTTTACCTATGTAATCTCCACGCATATAATAATTATCTTCTTTAATATCCTTCATTGAAACTTCTCCAATGTCGCCAAGAGCATGTGCTGCGGAATTATAAACGTATTGTCTGATTGTACGCCGTTGAATATAGAATCCGATAAATTTGAACAATTTCTCTTGAAAAACCCCACATTCTTCTACCGAAAGCTGTGTCATAAATGTTTGATGAGTATATTTGGAATAACCGGGGTTTAACCTTTTATCTTTTATATCTTCCATTCGTTTGGAAAAATAAGCGGGAGTAATATTCAGCGTCCGGCAAAAATCAAGTGTATCCAGATTTTCAATCTCCCTCACAACCACAGTTATGTCATAAGACGGCTGATTGAATACCAATAATTTCCCATTCCGGTCATACATAGCCCCCCGAGACGGGTATTGGATTTTGTTGAGGAAGGCATTACTGTCGGCATTCACTTTATATTCATCACTCATCACTTGTAATCCCCAAAGCCGCAACAGAAATATAAACACTACTCCTATGGCAATACCCCCTATTACATACTTACGCAAAGAATAATCCTGTTTCATTTCTACTCTCTTATACTATCAACAGCTATAATAAAAATAAAAGTCAACAACGAACCGGCAAATATTCTTAAAAGCAGTTCCCCTATGCCGGAAAAAGAGAAAAACTCAATCGTAAGCAATACCGTATGATGTAAAAAAACACTTGTTGCTATATACTTATTGAATGGAATCCTCCCCATTGTCCGAGCAGACGGAATACTAATATTCATATTGTCACGCGAAACAAACAAACGCAATAGAAAAGGACGAAGAAAAGCCAATAACACGATCGCTATCGTATTCATCCCCAAAGTATTGGAGAATAAATCTATAATAAAACCTAACAAGAAAGCCCAAAACATCAAACTGTTACGGGAAGTAGAAGAATCTAACTTAAGGATAAAGTAAATGTACAAAAAAGGAGTGGCATACCCTCCGATACAGATATTATTGCAAATCAAGACCTGTATGAGTATCAATGTGATAAACCATATCCACCGGAATATATAGGAAAATATTATCATTTTACAGTATCTGTCTCAAGTTTCATGATTTCACTTTGTTCATTTCGTGCAATAACACTGACTTCGTTTACTATCCCAAAATCTGTTGTCAACTTCACTTTTAACAAATAGGATAATCCGTCCTTGGAATCAAAAGTCTCACTGACCGTACCCACTATGATTCCCTCAGGAAACATGGTGGAATAGCCGCTTGTTATCACTGTATCGCCGAAATTAATTTCGGCATGTCTTGGAAAATCTTTCAGATAAGCATATCTGGAATCTCCGTGTTCCCATTGCAAGTAACCGAAGTAATCGCTATTCTTTATTCTGCAACTAATACTCGATTTGCTGTTCAGAATTGAAATAACCAATGAATAATTAGGCGAAGTTTTATATACAACCCCTACAATACCATTGCCGCCCACTACTCCCATATCCGGGCGAATACCGTGAAAAGCTCCTTTATTCAGCATAATATAGTTATTTGCCAAATTCAAACTATTATTAACGACATTCGCTTTGAATATTTCATAATCATCCAACACCGATTTTTTCATAACATCGATTTCCAAAGAATCTTTACGGTTCTTTCTCAACGTTTTCTCCAAAACAGTTACTTCTCGTTCAAGCCACATGTTACGCTCCAACAACTCCGTATTGGTTGTTTTTAAATTAAAATAAGAAGTTACATTCTTCGACATCTCGTAAATCTTTCCCGTTACTTCATTCGCTGAGATAAAAAAAATGCTTTGCTGATAATAATTGGAACGAAACAAAAAGACAAAGCCTATTATCTCCAATAAGATAAAAACGAAACAATAATTATACTTAATAAGGAAATCGAATAGGTGCCGCATAAATCATCTAAAAGAAATAATGTGTCAATGTCCGAATATCAAATTTCAGTCACCAACACATATAGTTATATTTTTGTCTCAAAAACCTTTTGAAATAATACACTACATACTACCTCATTAAGAAAGAGTAATGTTCTACGTTCTTCAATGCGATGCCTGTACCTTTAGCGACTGCATGAAGCGGGTCTTCAGCAATATGGAAAGGTATATTGATTTTATCAGTCAAACGTTTATCCAATCCACGCAACAAGGCGCCGCCGCCTGCTAAATAGATACCGTTGTGTACAACGTCGGCATACAATTCGGGAGGAGTATTTTCCAAGGCGCTCAATATGGCAGTTTCTATCTTTGAGATAGACTTATCCAAACAGTGGGCAACCTCCTGATAACTGACAGGAACTCCCATCGGCAAAGCCGTAATTCTGTTTGGTCCGTGAACGAGATAAGCTTCGGGAGCATCTTCCTTCAAATCGGTTAAAGCAGCGCCTACATTTATTTTTATACGTTCCGCCATACGTTCGCTTACTTTCACATTATGTTGACGGCTCATATATTCCTGAATATCAGCAGTCAAGTCATCACCGGCAACACGAATGGAATTATTTGAAACAATACCTCCCAATGAAATAACAGCAATTTCAGTGGAACCGCCGCCTATATCAACAATCATATTCCCTTCGGGGGCTTCCACATCAATGCCAATACCGATAGCAGCAGCCATTGGTTCAAATATCAAATAAACATCACGTCCGCCGGCATGTTCGGCAGAGTCTCGAACAGCGCGAAGTTCTACTTCTGTACTTCCTGACGGCACACCAATAACCATACGAAGAGAAGGAGAAAATAGCTGACTGCGCGTATTAACCATCTTAATCATTCCCCGCATCATTTGTTCGCAGGCATAAAAATCGGCAATTACCCCATCACGCAACGGACGAATCGTACGTATATTTTCATGAGTTTTTTCGTGCATGGATTTAGCTTTTCCGCCCACGGCAATCATCTTATCTGTTCGGCGATCAAGCGCTACGACCGACGGCTCGTCCACCACAATTTTACCATTGGAAAGGATAATGGTATTGGCAGTACCGAGATCCATCGCTATTTCTTGTGTAAAAGAAAACAATCCCATAATATTAATTATACGTAAATTTAAATACTAATGTCTAAAATGTCGTATGCCGGTTGTTACCATTGCTACATTGTGTTCGTTACAATAATCAATCGTCAACGAGTCTTTTATCGAACCTCCCGGCTGAATAACAGCAGTTATCCCTTCTTTGTCAGCAATTTCTACACAATCGGGAAAAGGGAAAAATGCATCGGAAGCCATTACTGCTCCTTGTAAATCAAATCCGAATGTTTTTGCTTTTTCAATAGCTTGTTTCAAAGCGTCCACACGAGACGTTTGCCCTACCCCGCTCGCCAATAGTTGTTTCCCCTTCGCCAAAACTATGGAATTCGACTTGCTATTCTTCACTATTTTATTAGCAAACAACATATCTTCTGTCTCTCCCGATGTAGGTGTTTTATTAGTAGCAACCTGTAAATCAGCAATCGTTTCAATATTCAAATCTTTGTCTTGCAGCAGTATCCCATTTAACAACGAGCGAAATTGTTTACGCGGTAATTGAACCGGTTTACGAACAAGAACTATACGATTTTTCTTTTGAGTCAATATTTCGAGTGCATCCACATTGTAATCGGGAGCAACAATCACTTCAAAAAATATCTTATTGATTTCTTCCGCTGTTTGTCTGTCAACAACCGAATTAGTAATCAATACACCGCCAAAAGCGGATACAGGGTCTCCCGCAAGTGCATCTTTCCATGCTTCAATGAGCGACGGACGTGATGCCAAACCGCAAGTATTATTATGCTTCAGTATGGCAAACGTTATGTCTTCAAATTCATCTATCAAATCAACAGCGGCACTAATATCCAAAAGATTATTATAGGAAATTTCTTTCCCATGAATTTGGTCGAACATGGCATCCAAATCCCCATAGAAATATCCCTTCTGATGCGGATTCTCTCCATAACGCAATAATTTCGGATTGTTTGCGGAATAGCGAAAAACCGAATTTTCGTCTGTATCAAAATAATTAAAAATAGCCGTATCATAAGATGATGAAACGGCAAATGCTTCTTTTGCCAGCCAACGACGTTCTTCCAACGAGGAAGAAGCCCCGTGCTCCGTGAGCATATCAAGTAAGGGTTTATACTGCTGTCGAGATGCCACAACCACTACGTCATTGTAATTCTTCGCAGCGGCGCGAATTAATGAAATACCACCAATATCTATTTTTTCTATCGCATAAGATTCCTCTGATTTAGAAACAACCGCTTCTTCAAAAGGATACAAATCGACAATAACCAAATCTATTTCAGGAATTTTGTATGTTGCCGCTTGCTGCATATCTTCTTCTAAAGTGCGGCGACACAATATTCCTCCAAAAACTTTCGGATGCAGCGTTTTCACTCTTCCTCCCAAAATAGAAGGATATGACGTCAAACTTTCTACTGACTGACAAGAATACCCCAACGACTCAATAAACTGCTGTGTACCACCTGTTGACAAAAAATTAACACCCTCTTTATGAAGTTTTATTAATATTTCATCCAACCCATCTTTGTGCCACACAGATATTAAAGCCGTTTTTATTTTCCGGTAGTCAGACATTTATCTTTAATAAGAAGTTGAAACATGTAAAATTGTAATGTGCAAAGTTAATAATTAATGAATACCCCCTGCAATAAATAAATATATTTTTAAAAATAACCTATTTCGTAAATTCAGAAAGCGAATCGAAACGCTATTTTCCCAACTTTGCGACCAATTTCTAATTCGCAGAAACTACGCCCAGTCTTTCTAATTGCTTGCGGCGTATTTTTGTACAATATGCACCATTTTTTTGTGTGGTTTGTTGAATTTTATTGATGGAGTCAGAGGGGTCAAAAATGGGCTGTTTTTGTGTAAAAACAGGCTGTTTTTTGGGTTTTTGGTCAAATTTGGTCAAAAATGGGCAGGAAATTGGCAATTTTTTGCAGGTGTTTTTTTTCTGCAAGTCCGTATTAATCGGGGTTTTAAAAGCTAAAGGGGTATAAAAGGGAACATTCCGGAAAAAAATTTTTTTCTGTGAATTTGTTTGACTCCGGACGAATGGTTTGTCCGGTATTTTTATATCCCTGAGAAGGGTGGCATACCCCGCCCCTGCGACTGTACGTTTATGCGATGGTTTCGGGTATGTCTGCTTTTTTGGGGGGTTACGGGTTGAATTTAATTGACAAATGGGGGTCAAAACCGATGAATTTTCTTTCGTAATTCATTGATAATCAATAGCAAAAAATTGAAAAACGAGCTATTGTATAATTCGCTGATAATTAGTGGTATAGGCGAGGATTGGGGTTTTTCAAAAATTTATTGTTTATTTATTTTACTGTGGGTTGTCAATAAATTGTCAGGTTATTCGGGTCTAAGGGGCAGGGTATGCCTTGCTCCGATTCCTGCGGATTTTTGTATCATTCTGTCAAGGAACGCTTTTGGGCAACCACAAAGGGTTGCCCCTGCAAGTCCTGTGGATTCCCTGTCGTCTGCCGGTATGCCTTATGCGGGATAATTTTATTGCGCCATTACCTGCGGAAGACAGGGCTTCCCGTTGGTTTACGGATACAAAATTAATAAAATCGTTGAACTATGCAAGCATTATGCTTGTAAAGTTGGAGATTCGTTATGTATTTTTTGCTGTTTTATTTGGTGGGGGAGAGGGTGAATTTTAAGTTGTGTCCAAAGTCGGGATTTACCCTAAACGAATGCTGCCATTCATTGATAATCCATACAATATTGTGAGAACAGGCTTTTTATACCTCTTCCTGTTCCTGTGTGATTAACCCTGCGCTATTTTATTGAATGTTTGTTTTCTAAAACGGGGGCAACTACGGGGGGTATCCACAGGAGGCAAGGCGCACCTTGTCTCTACCTCTCAATGCACTACGGGTTAATCAATTTTACGAGTATGTGTTATTTAACTTGAAATATTCCGAACCTACAAAGAGCAAGGATTTAGATTTATTCGCAAAAGATGGATTGTGGAAAGGACATTTTTATTCAGAAAGCAAATCGAAACTTTATTTTCCCAACTATGCGACCAATTTATGATTCGCAGAAACTATACTAAGTCCTTTGATGGATTCAAAACAGAATTCTCTCTAAGATAATGACACTCACCATGATACAGCTCATTAACAATTTAAAAACTTGTATTGCCTAAATGTACTACGGGTTGTTGTTATCATTTTTAACATTACTATTTTCATTTGCTAACGATTATTGCGGGTTTGGGTATTGCGTTTCTTTTTATCTTCATCAGGCTTTTGT
>SNRY01000225.1_pt1 | contig 20868 bp, 17 predicted proteins | sample 4693421 | NCBI WGS metagenome assembly SNRY01 (sample SAMN11003215, study PRJNA524138) | termite gut metagenome | isolation source: Bacteroidetes bacterial symbionts from single cell of protist host amplifed... | host: Streblomastix strix ... | reverse complement strand
TGCGTATTTCCAACGATATGACGCTGGGAGAAAGCAATTTTGAGCTAATGGGAATGAGCGGGAACAATGTGAAGGTGCTAATGGACGGTGTGCCACTCATAGACAGGGGAGCTACCAAACAAAGTTTAAGTCAGATTGACATAAACAGCATTGACCAGATTGAAATTGTGGAAGGTCCTATGTCCGTCATATACGGTACAGATGCTCTGGCAGGAGTTATCAATATTATCACCAAGAAGGCGCAGACAACGGCGAGGAAGAATAGCTTTTCCGTATCGGCGCGTGTACAGGAAGAATCCATCGGTGATGAATATAAACCCTTTTCGGGAGAAGGAACACACAACGAAAGCATGAATGTTACATGGGCATCGAAAACGGGCGCTTATTTGGACGGTTCTTACAGTCGCAATATAACGGGCGGTTGGATAGGCGATAAGACGGGACGCGAAAAGATGTGGCCTCCCAAAGATCAATTTCTTTACAGCGGTACAGTCGGGTATAAGAAAGAGAATTTGAACGTATGGTACAGATTGGGCTTGCTGGATGAAACGATTTTCACCCCTGTCAATCCTACGACCATTGACCCTAACCGATTGATAGACCGCAATTACGTGACGGACAGATATACGCATAGCCTGCAAGGCGATTGGAAACCAAACAGCAAGTGGAGATTCAACGTTGTTTCTTCTTATCAGGATTATAAACGCCGCACACGCACCATTATAACCGATGCCGACAACGGCAACAGATGGCTTTCTGCAGAGGCTTCCGCGCAAGATATATCCAAGTATCGGGCAACTTTTGTGCGGGCAACGGCTGCATGGATAGCTACACGCAAACTAAGCCTGCAACCCGGGATAGAGTATAATTACGATGTGGGTTCGGGTGAGCGCATTGGAGGAGAACCGGGAATCGGTACACTTGCCGCTTTCTTGTCTGCCGAATGGCAACCTTTGAAAGGATTGAATATCCGTCCGGGAGTGCGGACGATTGTCCATGCGGACTACGATGCACCGGTAGCCATTCCGTCGTTAGGGGCTAAATACGCTCTAAACAGCGATATGGATATACGCTTGTCTTACGCTTACGGTTTTCGCGCACCGACATTACAAGAGTTGTACTTCTCTTTTCACAATGCGAACCATAACATTGACGGAAATCCCGATTTGGAGGCAGAGTATTCGAACAACTTTACCGGCTCGTTTTCATGGCGCATCCTTCACAAGGGTACCATCCAACTGATGACAACCTTGTCCGGCTTTTACAATGACTTCCGTGACCGTATTACTATGACAGAAGACATGAACAACTCTACACATTTCACCTACTATAATATAGATAGATACAAAACTATGGGAGGTACATGGGAAAATGCTTTGATGTGGCAAAACCTGCAAGTCAATATCGGTCTTTCGTTGGTAGGAAGGTATAATGACTTTGTAGATAACGAGAGTTTCAAAGAGGAAAGCCTGCCTACATTCCGCTTTTCACCGGAGATTACCGGAAGCGTAACCTACCGAATAACGAAGATTAAAACTTACTTGAATCTGTTCTACAAATATACCGGTGGTCGTAAAGAATACAGATATAACGATGAAACGAAAGACTTATACTTAGGAGGATTGAGCGATTTCCATTGGGCGGATTTCACCGTTAGCCGGCGTGCGGGGAAGTATTTGCATATCAGTGCCGGCATCAAAAACCTGTTCGATGTGACAACGGTGAGAAATACTTCCGGCGGCAGTGGGCATGATGCAGTAGAGACTGCCAGCCTGTTGGGATGCGGACGGTCTTACTTTATCGGATTGAACTTTTTACTGAATCAGTGATATTGCAAGGTTTATCCTTGTAATATCACAGTTCTTTTATTAATTAATAAACAAAGTGAAAATGAAAAGATTATTTTATTTATTTCTTTTTGTAACTTGTGTAAACTTAAGTTCATGCAACAACGAAGATGATTTGAAACTACAAGACATATCCGTTCATTTTTCTGCAACCGAATTAGGGATTGACGAAGACGAAATATCTGCCAGTGTAACAGTTAGCCTTAGTCGTGCAGCAGAATCCAACGTTGAAGTAACGATTGGTGTAGCAACAAATAAGGTTGTGTATGGTGCAGACTTTACAACCGTACCCGAGACTACCGTTAATACTATGATAGTAACCATACCAGCCGGTAGTACTTCAGCCTCAATTGAAGTTTCCAAAGTGGAAGAAGTTGCTTTTGAAGGTACGGAAAAAGTGAATCTTACGATCGTTTCTTTGTCAGAAGGCTTTGTTATTGGTGAACAAAAAGAAGCGGTTGTTACTTTTGGAGGTATTGTGTCCGAAGGGCAAAATTCACTAATACTTGAAGGAAAAAGAGAAACGGAAAACTATGCCAACTCTGTATATGTAGATTTGAGCAGCAACAAACAGATTCCCATTGACAGGAAAAGCTGGAGCTTGGGTTTTTACAGTGGGGATGATTTCAGAGTAGTGCTGAATGGAGCTTGCGAAACTGTTGCTACAGCTTCCGATAAAACAGATATTACGACTGTAACATTAGCAGATGCCGAAGCAGCTATTAATTTGGCGGCAAGTACCCAAGCATCAACCGGTAACCTTCCTGTTGAAGTCATTGACGACTTTGAAGGAACATTGGAAGGAACTGTATTCGGAGAGGTTTCTGCTACTGATGCGGAAAACAAAATATATTTTGTTGTTTCTGCAAATACGGAACAAATAGTATATGGTAACCCGGGATTTGTGAGAAATCCCGACAGAAGCCAATGGTACAAGGTAAAAATAACTCGCAACGGTGAGGGTTACAAAGTACAATACGCCAAAGTGAGCGATCTTGATATTAAGACGGTGAATATACCTAAAACACCGGGGTATAATTTCACTTTCTTCTCTCTTGAAACGGGGAAGACGGTACCGGCAGAACCCGGAAGTAGAAAATGGGACATCGTATGGGGGTATAATGTTAGTTTTACAAGCATAATGGGAGGCAGACCTTACTATATGCAAGACCTAATACTGATAAATAATTTAGATGGAGTAGAATGTGCTGAAGTATTGACGGAAACGATTCTTTATGAAGATTTTAATAGTACTTCACTTGCCTCGCTGCCTCAAGTTGTTTTTTCGAACAAAAGAAATGCAATAGCAGACAAATGGCGTAATACCGGTACGGGAATATATACAGACCGTTACTACATCATTAAAGATCCAAACGGCAATTACTATAAATTAAAATTCCTGAGATTTGGTGTAGCTAATGACGGTGTAGAAAGAGGTCGTCCGGAGATAGCCTATCAATTAATAAAGTAAGCGTATCGATTGGTAACGATCTTCCAAGTCAAATGATGCTGTAAAAGGAAAGGTGTCAAAAGTTTTTATTATCTTATTAAGGGCTTTTGACACAGCCCTTTTGCTTTTTATACCTCCTTAATCTATAAAACAATAATAGCTATTTCGAGATATAAGATTATAATTACCATTGATGTAATTTTGTTGTTACCGGCAGTTTGGTGTTATGGAACAAGTTAGCTTCCACCGTAATTACGGACATATATAAACAGCATACTTTCTGCATCACCTTCACTATTTTTATGCCTATCGTTTAAGCATACGATCCATATCCCGGCGGTCATCTTTCTCTTTCAAAGATTGACGTTTATCATAGAGTTTCTTCCCTCTCCCCAAAGCGATACTAATCTTCGCCAATCCTTTTTCATTTAAAAACATACGCACGGGAACAATAGTAAGCCCTGTTTCTTTCACAGCACGCTCCAATTTTTTCAACTCTTTTTTATTTAAAAGCAATTTACGGTCATGGTGAACAATATGATTGTTGTATGACCCGTAAAAGTATTCGGCTATATACATATTCTTCACCCAAAGTTCTCCTCGTGAAAAGTAACAAAATGTATCTGCCAAACCGGCTTTCCCTATACGAATGGATTTAATCTCCGTACCGGTTAACACAATGCCCGCCGTATAGGTGTCTATTATTTCGTAGTCAAAGAGAGCACGCTTATTCTTTATATTTATAGAAATCTGTTTCATTTCTAAAAGAATAAGATTATTTTAAATAATTCTCTATAATGCATGCAATGATAAGGATTATTCTTTTTTTATCTTCACCTTTATCGGGTCCAACTCCAATACTTTATCCCTCCCTACTGCCGTAACTTTGATGTAAATTGAGTCATTATTTTCTCCAAATGGAATTAATGCATCCGATAAATTCAAGCTCGAATACCATTCGGAAAGCAGAGAAAATGAAGGAATACGAAAACTTATTAATCCTTGAGATTCATAACCCAAACCCATTTCCACATCTTCCGAATGTTTTAATTTCACACACAATGTATTATCATTTTCCACTTCTTCCACAAATAAATCAAAGTCTTCCACTTTTGTTTTTTCATTAGCATAACAAGTAAAGCTAATGTTAATATAATTATTAATTGCCCATGTGTTTTGAGCATTCAGCTGAATTAACGGAGTGGTGGGTAGTTCACTTATGTCTTCCATGCTGCTGAAATTCTCAACCGGAAGCAGTAAATCACATGATACAATCTTTATGTTATATTCTTTTTTTCCTTCAATGAAAACCTCATTCTCGGCAAACTTATAAAAAATCCTTGCACGTTCGGGATATTTAGTTGTTTGCAATTGTAAAAAACCGGGATTAGAAGGAATAAACGTATATCCGGAGAAATCTCCCACAAGGGTGATATGTCCTCCCAATATCCCCTCTTCAATAATTGTTACACAATCATAGCCATCCCATGCATTCTCATTTTCACCGCTATAACATGATTCAAAAGTAATTCCTACAAAAATAGCTACAGCCATCACAAAAAAATTCACTTGTTTCATAACCAATTTTGTTCTATACGTTCTAAAGACACAAAGATATAAAAAAAGTGAAAACATCAAAAGAAAAAGGTATGTGATATATTTACGAAAGATGCTACACCAACATGAGAACAAAAAGAGGCTGACCACTTTTTGAACTGACCCTCAAAAGTTGGACAGATTAGTATTATATTCTGCATCCCTAATATATCTCACAATCCATGCTCCTACTTCCGCTGTTCCATACGCCTCTTCTCCTTCTACTTGAATATCTTGTGTACGAACATTGGCATCTATTGAAGCATTCACCGCTTTACGAATAAGCTCCGCTTCCGCTTTCAATCCAAAGGCGTAATCAAACATCATGGCTGCCGACAGCACCGTAGCCAACGGATTGGCAATGTTCTTTCCCGCTGCCTGCGGCCATGAGCCGTGAATAGGCTCAAACACGGAGGTATGCATACCGATGGAAGCCGAAGGAAGTAACCCCATAGAACCCGTTATTACCGAACCTTCATCCGTCAGAATATCACCAAACATATTTTCAGTTACCATTACATCAAAAGCCGTAGGCCATTGGATGATACGCATTGCAGCATTGTCTACAAACATATATTCCGTTTCTACCTCCGGATATTGAGGAGCTATCTCCTTAGCCACTTCACGCCACAAACGGGAGGTAGCCAACACGTTTGCCTTATCCACAACCGTTAACTTTCTCCTACGCTTCATGGCGTATTCATAAGCCAACGTAATGATGCGTACAACCTCTTCCCGTGTATAGACGCAAGTATCATAAGCCGTATTGCCATCTTCCGAACGACCTTGCGGACGACCGAAGTAAAGCCCGCCGGTCAACTCGCGGATACACATAAAATCAGCACCTTTTACCAATTCGGCACGTAGAGGAGATTTATGAATTAATGACTCAAAAGTAGTTACAGGACGAATATTGGCATAAAGTCCCAATCGCTTACGCATCGCCAATAACCCCTGTTCGGGACGTACCTTAGCCGAAGGATTATTGTCAAATCTCGGATCGCCTATTGCCCCAAAAAGTACGGCATCACTCCGCATACACAACTCATGCGTCGCATCCGGATAGGGATTTCCCACTTTATCAATGGCAGAAGCCCCACAAATACCATATTCGTATTGAAGATCATGTCCAAATTTCTCACAAATAACCTTTGTTACATCAAGTGCAACGCTTATAATCTCAGGACCTATCCCATCACCGGGAAGAATGGCTATTTTCATTTTTTATCACCTTTTGTTATTCCTCATTACTATTTTCAATCAGATTCAACATCTTTATCGTTGCCTTTATTGCTGCTTCCGTTTGGTCAGCGTCCAATCCACGTGTACGAAACACTCTATCTTTGAAATTCCAAGTAATAATGGTCTGTACAAAAGCATCCGTCCGTCCGCCCGGAGGAATAGATACTGCATAATTAATTAACATGGGAAACTTCCGCCCTAATGTTACTTTATATATTTTACGCAATGCCCGCACAAAAGCATCATATTGCCCATCTCCGGAGGAGCTCTCTTCATACACCTTCCCCTCAATTTCAATACTCAAGGTAGCCATTGGTTTTAGTCCGTACATCAATGTAACAAAATAACTCTTCAGTACGACTTTATTGTCCGTACTTTCCTGCTTGAGTACATCCGAAACGATATAAGGGAGGTCTTCTTTGGTTACCAACTCCTTCTTATCGCCAAGTAAAATAATGCGTTCCGTTACTTTTCGCATTGAATCTTCATCAAGCTCCAAGCCAAGACTTTCAAGGTTCTTGCGGATATTCGCTTTGCCCGAAGTCTTCCCCAACGCATACTCCCGGACACGACCGAAACGTTCCGGAAGTAAATCATTATAATAAAGATTACTCTTATTGTCTCCGTCGGCATGCACACCCGCCACTTGTGTAAATACATTCTCGCCCACAATCGGCTGGTTGGTAGGAATGACGATGCCCGAATAAGATTCTACCACCCTACTGACATCATTCAGCCGGCTTTCGTCAATATTGGTTATCGCATTAAAATGGTCTTTCAATATAGCCTGTACGCTGGCAAGAGGAGCGTTTCCCGCCCGTTCCCCCAATCCGTTGATAGTAGTATGAAGCCCTTTCGCACCGCTAAGCACAGCCGCGAGTACATTACTCACTGCCAAATCATAATCATTATGAGCATGAAAATCAAAATGCAGATTCGGGTACCGTCTTATCATTTTTCGCATGAACTCTATCACCTGCAACGGATTCAGTACGCCCAACGTATCCGGAAGCATAAAGCGTTTGATGCTCGTATGTTGCAGTGCATCCATTATTTGATAAACGTATCGGGGAGAGTCTTTCATCCCGTTACTCCAATCTTCCAAATAGACGTTTACCTCAGTATCCATTTCGGCAGCATGATTCACCACTGCAAGAACATCTTCAATATGTTCTTCAGGCGTTTTATTCAATTGCTTTTCGCAATGTTTTAATGAACCTTTGCAGAGCAAATTAATCACACGCCCTCCTGCCTGCTGTATCCAATTAACAGATCGTTTGCCGTCAACAAAACCAAGCACTTCAATCTTATGCAACATATTCCGGCGGGCAGCCCAATCGCATATCATTTTCGCCGCTTCAAACTCTCCGCTCGAAACCCGTGCCGAACAAATCTCCACACGATCAACTTTCAATTCTTCAAGTAAAAGGCGGGTTATCATCAGTTTCTCATGAGGCACAAACGACACTCCGTCGGTCTGTTCACCGTCACGGAGCGTAGTATCCATAATTTCTATTTTCTTGCTTTTTCCCATGCTTCTATTTTATCCTTGTTTGCTAAAAGAAAATCAATATCATCCAGTCCGTTTGCAAGGCAATGTTTTTTGTAAGCGTTGATTTCAAAATGCTCACTTCTGCCCGTAGCCTTATTGGTTACCGTTTGAGCAGGCAGATTTACTTCTACTTCCACCTCCGGGTCGTTTTCAATAGAAGCAAAGAGTTCCGAAACAAACTCGCCACTCGCTACTAGTGGAAGCACAAAGTTATTCAATGCATTATTTCGGAATATATCGGCAAAGAAAGCTGAAATCACCACCCGAATACCATATCCTGCAATCGCCCAAGCAGCATGTTCGCGACTCGAACCGGAACCGAAATTCTTCCCCGCAACGAGTATTTTTCCACTATAAATAAGGTTATTCAGTACAAAATTAACTATTTTATTTCCCTTTTTATCGTATCGCCAATCGCGAAACAGATTATCGCCAAAGCCTTCTTTGGTAGTGGCTTTCAGAAAACGGGCGGGAATGATTTGGTCTGTATCCACATTCTCCAACGGGAGTGGGATACAAGTAGATGTGAGTATATTCAATTTTTCTTTCATTATATTTATTTTTTTTGAGGAGGTAAAGGAGGTAGCTTCGCAAGAGTTAAAGAAGGTAGAGGAGCTAATTTCTCTAACTCCTTCCCTCCTTCTCTCCCTTTCTCAAAGTAATGTTCTTGGATCTGTAATTACACCCGTTACTGCTGTTGCTGCCGCAACTAATGGACTTACCAACAATGTGCGTGATCCAGGTCCTTGTCGTCCTTCAAAATTACGGTTGGAAGTAGATACGGCATACTTGCCCAAAGGCACTTTGTCATCATTCATCGCCAGGCAAGCTGAACAACCCGGCTGACGGAGTACGAATCCAGCCTCTTCAATAATCTTATATAGTCCTTCTTTTCGTATTTGTCTATCCACTTGCCAAGAACCGGGTACAAGCCATACCGTTACATTTTCGGCTTTCTTTTTCCCTTTTACCAAAAAAGCAAAAGCACGAAAATCCTCAATGCGTCCGTTCGTGCAAGAACCGAGAAATACATAATCTATCTTCTTACCAAGCAACGAATCTCCTTCTTTAAACCCTATGTATTCAAGAGATTTAACGTAAGAATTACGTTCCGCTTCAGGCATGGTATTTGATAGAGGTATTTGTTGACCGATTCCTATACCCATACCCGGATTGGTTCCATAAGTAATCATCGGCTCTATGTCTTTTGCAAAGAATCTTATTTCTTTATCAAATATAGCATCTTCATCACTTTTTAAAGTCTTCCAATAGGTTATGGCTTTATCCCAATCTTCTCCTTGCGGAGTATGTTCGCGACCTTTGACATATTCAAAAGTTACCTCGTCCGGAGCCACCATTCCTCCACGTGCTCCCATTTCTATACTGAGATTGCAAAGAGTAAGACGACCTTCTACGCTCAGACTGCGGACAGCCTCTCCGGCATATTCCACAAAATAACCCGTTGCACCGCTTGTAGTCATTTGGGAAATAGCATAAAGAGCTAAATCTTTAGCTGTTACCCCTTTGCCCAACTTTCCTTCCACAGTAATACGCATGGTCTTCGGTTTCGTTTGAAGAATACACTGTGAAGCCAACACCATTTCTACCTCACTCGTTCCGATTCCAAAAGCCACTGCACCCAACGCACCATGTGTAGATGTGTGTGAATCACCGCAAACAAGGGTCATTCCCGGCAGTGTCAATCCCAATTCAGGACCTACTACATGAATAATACCGTTTTTGGGGTGCATCATTCCGAAATGTGTCAAACCGAAATCGGCAGCATTCTTAGCCAACGTATCTACTTGCATCTTTGATACAAGGTCTTCAATGGGTTTATCTTGGTCGTGTGTCGGCGTATTATGGTCGGGCATACAATAGATTTTTTCCGGACGAAAACACCTAATCCCTCTTTCACGCATTCCGGCAAAGGCTTGCGGACTGGTTACCTCATGGCAATAAAGCCTGTCGATATAAAGTTGCGTAGGTCCGTCCTCAACTTTGGTTACAACATGGGAATCCCAAATTTTGTCAAATAAAGTATTCATTTAAGTTTTATGAGTTTTAAATTGTTTCATTTTCTGTTCCCAATAACTTTTTTAAAAGTGATTTATTCTTTTCCATTGCCAACTTGACTTCTTTATGGATCAACTTTTTGAAATCCTCATCTGCCTTTATTCTTCGTACGCGAGCATCCTCGACAACTTCATGCATAAGCATTTCCAGTTGAGCATCGGAAGGTTCTGTATCCCAGAGAAAGCTGTAAGTCATATCATCCATACTATTTTATCGTTTACTTAAATTTATTTATACAATCAATATATGCCTCCACCGAAGCTGCTACAATATCAGTATTTGCTCCGAATCCATAATATATTTGATTATTGTATTCTACTTGCATGTGCACCTTGCCTACATCATCACTCCCTTTACTGATGGCTTGAATGGTAAATTCCTTTAATGTCATCTGACGTTTGATAATTTGCTTCATTGCTTTGATAGCCGCATCTACCGGACCATTACCCGTAGCAGCCGCTTCAAACTTTTCTCCCGATACGTTGAGCCCCAAACTTGCAACGGAGCGTACTCCTACTCCACTCGTTACTTGTAAATAATCCATCTTGATACGATGGTTTTGGCTACGGTCAGCTCCTGCCAACACCAATATGTCGTCATCGCTAATATCTTTTTTATTGTCGGCAAGTTTCAAAAACTTTTCATAAACCTTATCCAACTTTTCTTGTGAAAGTTCCACACCGAGAGCGACAAGATGATGCTTCAACGCCGCACGTCCACTACGGGCAGTGAGCACAATAGAATTATCGTCAATACCTACCTCGCGCGGGTCGATGATTTCGTAAGTCTCCGTATTTTTTAGCACTCCGTCCTGATGGATGCCCGAAGAATGAGCAAAAGCGTTACGTCCCACAATAGCTTTATTCGGTTGTACCGGCATATTCATCAGGCTTGACACCATACGGCTTGTAGGATATATCTTTTGAGTATTGATATTCGTTTCAATATTGACTTCCCGATGACTTTTAATAATTAGGACGATTTCCTCCAAAGCTGTATTACCTGCCCGTTCACCGATGCCGTTGATGGTTACTTCTACTTGGCGCGCACCGTTCAAAACACCGCTCATCGTGTTGGCGGTAGCCATGCCGAGGTCATTGTGGCAATGGGTGGAAATAATAGCTTTATCTATACCGTCCACATGCTCGCAAAGGTACTTTATCTTTGCACCGTATTCTGCGGGAAGGCAATAACCTGTCGTATCGGGAATGTTCACCACTGTTGCCCCGGCTTTGATGACGGCTTCCACTACACGAGCTAAATATTCGTTGTCGGTACGTCCGGCATCTTCGGCATAAAATTCTATATCGTCCACATACTTACGGGCATACTTTACCGCAGCCACAGCTTGCTTTATAATCTCCTCACGAGTGGAATTGAATTTATACTTGATGTGTGAATCCGAAGTTCCTATCCCTGTATGGATACGTTTGCGCTTGGCATATTTCAACGCCTCGGCAGCTACGTCAATATCTTTCTCTACGGCGCGGGTCAAAGCACAGATAGTAGGCCACGTTACAGCTTTCGATATTTCAATCACAGAATTAAAGTCTCCCGGACTTGAGACAGGAAATCCCGCTTCAATCACATCCACCCCCAAGGCTTCCAATGCCTTTGCCACTTGGATCTTTTCTACGGTATTCAATTGGCAGCCAGGCACTTGTTCGCCATCGCGCAGAGTAGTATCAAAAATAAATAATTTGTCGCTCATATCATTTTTATTTATGAATGTTCCATTGATTTCCGATTTACCATAACTACTACAACTAAAAAAGCCCCTCTCACATAGAAGTGAGAAAGGCTTTCATGTATTTTTTATTTATTTACATATCTATGCACAACACTCACTTCTGCTAATTCTTCTTAGTAGAATAATCGTGTTAATGAGTAGAATATGTAGAAACGACCGATTCATCTTTTATTCTTTCGTTTTTAACGGTACAAAAGTAGGGCTTATTTTTTAACTTACAAATAATCTGTTATTTTTTTACCCATTGATAAGTTTCCGTCCCACACTTATGATGCGATGCCCCATATAAAACTAATGCTGTTCCGCCAACAAGATAGAAATTAGTAAACTCTTTATCCTGAATTAAAACTTGTAAGAGTTCAAAAGTTTCTTTTTCAACAGTTTCCGTATGTAACCATCCTTACACTTATAATACCATATCACATTATTTTGTCCCGCAACCGAATCTTTGTCAGCATCGTTTTCGTATTCAGTGTAAAATCATTTTCCATTATCCATCCGTAATATCCAGAGTCTTTCTTCAATACTTCGGACACAACTTGCCCCTTATATTTACCGAAATTGAAAACTTCCATACCATTCTCATTGTAAATCATGCGTCCGGCAAAGTCCACATTCTTATTAAAGCTGGAAAAAGCAGACAGAAATGACACATCATTCTGCAATTCCGGATAACGATCCAATTGAGATTGCAACACCTCATAAGTAGCCCGTGTATCAGCTTGGGCAGCATGTGCATCTTCCAAAACCTTATTACAATAGAACTTATAGGCAGCAGTGAGTGTACGTTGCTCCATTTTATGAAAAATAACCTGTACATCAATAAACTTGCGGCGATTCATATCAATATCTACCTCCGCACGAAGGAACTCTTCCGCCAACACAGGAATATCAAAACGATTGGAATTGAAGCCCGCTAAATCACATCCTTCAATATCGTTGGCTATATTCTTTGCCACTTCTTTAAATGCAGGGCAACTGACCACATCCGCATCATAAATACCATGTATCTCCGATGTTTCTTTGGGTATATGCCTTCCGGGATTGATACGCAGTGTTTTAGATTCTTCGTTTCCGTTAGGATACACCTTCAGATAGCTTATTTCCACAATTCTGTCGGTATTGATATTGATGCCGGTAGTCTCCAAATCAAAAAAAACCAACGGATTCTTTAAGTTTAATTTCATCTGTTTAACGGGTAACGTCGCAGCACACAAGTAAATCTAATCATTCAACATCATCGGCATTAACAACATCAACAAGTTTTCATTGTCTTCTTGCTCTATAGGGAGAACGATACCCGCGCGTGACGGATCTGCCAGTTCTATGACTACTTCACTTGCTGAAAGATTGCTAAGAATTTCTATAAGAAAAGACGATTTGAATCCGATATTCATTTCACTGCCCGTATATTGGCATATCAGCACTTCTTCGGCTGAAGTAGAAAAATCAATATCTTGGGCTGAAACCGTCATCAGATTTTCTTGCAAACGGAGCTTAATAAGGCTACTACCCTGTGAAGAGAATATGGATACACGGCGCAATGCTCCCAGAAGTTGTTGACGGTCAATGGTCAATTTATATGGATTGTTTTGCGGAATAACCGAATTGTAATTCGGATAACGTCCTTCAATCAAGCGGCACACCATAGAGTAATTCTCAAGTGTGAAGACTGCATTGCGCTGGTCAAACATAATTTCAATCTCGCCCAATTCTTTGGGTAATAAACTTTTGAGCAACGATGCCGGTTTTTTAGGCAGTATAAATGCCGCCTGTCCACTTCCACGAGCGCCCACTATTTTGTAACGCACAAGTTTATGTCCGTCGGAAGCAACAATTGTAATATCTTCGGCAGTAATATCAAAATACACCCCATTCATTACCGGACGCAACTCATCGTCAGCCGTAGCAAACAAAGTACGGTTAATGCTACCCATCAGCACTTGCCCGTTTATATTCAAACGCACTGCATCATCGCCCACCAAAACCTCTTGGGGATACTCGTCGGCATTTTGTCCCATTAGGCTATACACTCCATTTTGATATTTCACAATAATTGCGTAAGTTTCAAGATCTACGATAAAATCAAGCGGTTGCTCAGGCAATTCTTTCAATGCATCTAAAATAGTTTTGGCAGCCACTGCAAACGCTCCGTTTTCAGTACTGCTATTTACACTTACGGTGGTAACCATCATCGTTTCACTATCCGCAGCCGTAATAGATAAAACGGAATCTTCTATCCGAAAAAGAAAGCAATCTAAAATCGGCAAAGAATTTTTTGAGCTTATGACACGGCTAAGAGCCTGCAATCGACCAAAGAGCAACGTACTTGAGATATTAAAGTTCATAACATATTAAATTATAATATTTGCACTATGTTTTACGAATAGGGGCAAAGCTACGAAAAAGATTAAATATTTTGAGCACACATTCAATTATTGTTTTTAACGGATAAATTAACGGCATTTGAACTATCAACTAAAATTAACGGCATCCGCTGCATCCACACCCGCTTTCACAGTCCCCGTCATGACAACCGCCACAACCGTCTCCGTTTACCGTGGCAAGTGCCTCTTCGATTTCTTTGCCGGTAGCAATGCGACTTTCTATCACTTTGCCGATAAAAGTCAGATCGTCGCCTGCCAAGGGATGATTCATATCCATCACCACCGTATCGGAAAGCACTTCTACCACACTTCCGTATATACGTTGCCCATCGGCATTTATCAAAGGAATAATCTTATCTTTGCTAAAGGCTTCGGTATCAAAATGTCCGTCCACTTCAAAGATCTTCTTCGGCAAGTCGATAATATGTTCCTCATTATATTCTCCGTAAGCATTGGCACAAGGAATCGTAAACTCAAACTTGTCCCCTTTGTTAAGGTTTTTTATTTGATTCTCAAAAACATCAAGGGTAGTACCCAAATCTGTGATAAAGCTGAACGGATGTTTTTCGGTCGCTTCTTCTATTAATTCTCTTTCTTCATCTGCTGTGGCATATAATTTATATGCCACTGTAATGCACTTGTTTTCTGTTTCCATTTACTTATTTTAATTACATTAAATGAGTCTTGATGCTATAAAATAGCAAACAAACATAGATAAAAATGTGTACTTTATCGGTATTATAGAGTGAAAAATACTATTTTTGCAGATAACTTGTTACAAATTATATTTTTAAAGAAAAAGCTATGAATATGAAAAATGTTTGGTGGATTATTATTATTATTGTCTTATTGGGAGGCATTACCACTGTTACTTATCTATTGCTTAATGAAAAAAAAAGCAACAAGGAGTTGATTCAAGAATTTCAATTGGAAAAGGAAGAACTTGAAAACGAATATTCCCATTTTGCCACACAATATGACGAGTTGCAACTTACCATAACCAATGATTCCCTGAATCAATTGTTAAATAAAGAAAAGGTAAAAGTACAACGTTTACTCGAAGAATTACGTTCCGTAAAAAGTAGCAACGCAGCCGAAATCAGACGGTTAAAGAATGAACTTACCACGTTGAGAAAGATTATGGTCGGATACATCACTCAAATAGACTCTCTAAACCGCATTACCGAACAGCAAAAACAAGTGATAGAAAAGGTTACGAGAATGTATAACGATGCTTCGCGTATGGCAGACAACCTCACACAGGAAAGAGACAAATTGGATAAGAAAGTATCTCTTGCCGCCCGGTTAGATGCTACCAATATTTGGATTGAACCCCGAAACAAACGTGATAAGAAAGTACAGCGAGTAAAAGATGTCGTCAAATTCACCATAGGATTTACCGTTGTGAAGAACATTACCGCCATGCCGGGAGAACGAACGTTGTATGTGCGCATTATGAAACCGGACAATGACGTGCTGGTAAAGAGCAGTTCGGACACATTCTCCTACGAAAACACCACATTGCAATATTCCATTAAAAAGTACATTGAATACGACGGTGAAGAACAACCGGTTGTTGTTTATTGGAACGTAGAAGAGTTTTTATACGCAGGTATCTATCGGGTGGACATCTTTGCCGAAGGAACACTAATCGGTTCGCAACAGTTTGTGCTGAATTAAACAAAAGAAAAGGGTATTGTTAAATTGACAGGGCTTTATTCAAAATAAGAAGTTAAATCCCTAATAATCAATTATATATTTTGTGATTCCTATCGTAGATTAACAATACCCAATAGATTTGTCTAATCTGAATTTGCCGCCTGAATGATTGTTTCTGTTGATTTCAACCAAGGAGAAGAAAACTGCACTTTTATTTCTCCTTCTTTTCCGGATGTCTGAATATAAGCTATAAGGCGACCATAAAGAACGCGCTGTTTGTTATCTGTATAATCTGTCATATCTGCCATGTTGCCTGCTTCAAGTCCCAATAATTTAGCAGGACCGGAAATATGGCAAGTAACTTCATGATCGGACAACAGTACCGGCACGCCGTTTTCATCCACTACTTGAACGATGATTTGTGCTAGTCCTTTGTTGCTATCAATTGCTTTTTCTGCATAACAGATGGCTAATGCATCCGGTTGCTTTGAGGATTGTATTGCATAACGGGCTATTTCTTTATTGTCCTTGTCCAAACCGATTACTTGCAATTTCCCTGCCTGATAAGGAATATCCCAATGAATAATCCCCGTCTGATGATTGTAGTCCTGAATACCACCTACTTGTTTACCGTTTAGTTCGAGCCGGGCTTTTGCCGCATTCGTGTAGCATACTACACGAATGGTTTGATTGGTGTTATAATTCCAACTGGACAAGGCATCTATGGAAAGTGCATTATGCTGCGCAAGGGGATAAGTTCCTATATAAGCCATTGGTTTATCCGACCAAAGCGATTGACGAAAATAACCTCTTGGTTTGACAAAACCGCTTAAATCCAACAGTCCGACAGAGGATCCCCTTGATGGCCAACTACCGGCTTCCCCCAAAAAATCGATTCCCGTCCATAGAAATTGACCGAAAATGTACGGATTCTCTGTTACGGCTTTCCACGCATCGAAAGAATGACCGTTTTCGCTTCCGTAAATAATCCTGTTGGGATATTTCTTGTGGTCGGGAAGGTAAAAACTTTCGGTGTAATTGTATCCGGAAAGATCCAATGCGTCCGGATATTCTGTTTCGTTGGACATAGCCACGCCTGCCAAAGCGGCTGTAACCGGACGGGAGTTATCATATTGCCGGACTACAGAAGCCAATTTTTTAGCAATTGGTCCCAAACGCATGGCATCAGGAGCATTTTTTTGATATCCGCCAAAAATGGGTTGCGTAAAGCCGTCCTTACCGGTTCCGTTCAATATCGGATGTGAATAAGGATCGTTGGGATAATCTATTTCATTGCCAATACTCCAACTAAAGATGGAAACATGATTGCGGTCGCGCCGCACCATATCCGCTAAATCTCTTTCGCCCCATGTTTCAAAGAAATCAACGATGCCTTCAAATCCGGGCGTTCCCCTATTCCAACCTTCCAGCCACTTTCGTTTTGGAAATTCCCATTCGTCAAAAGCTTCGTCTATCACCAGTAAGCCTAACTCATCGCATAATTCGTACAGTTCGGGGGAGTGCGGATTGTGACTGCAACGAATCGCATTACAGCCTAATTCTTTGAGGGTAAGTAATCTTCGTTTCCATACTTCTCTGGGAACAGAAGCACCTAACACACCTGCATCATGATGAAGACAAACGCCTTTCATTTTCAACACTTGTCCGTTCAATGCAAAACCTGTATTGGGATCGAATGTATAAGAACGGATACCGGTTGCGGTAGTCGTTTCGTCAATTACTTTATTTCCTTGCAATACGGTCGTCTTGAGTTGATATAAGTTAGGAGTTTCAATACTCCACAGTTGTGGGTTGCTAACTTTCAATTCCATGTTTGTTTGAACATGCTGACCTGCCGGAACCGATAGTTTTTTTGTTTCTTTTGCCACTACTTTTCCTTCTTGAGAAAGCAATTCGTTCGTTATTGTAAGTGGACTATCAGTAGTTGAGCCGTTTTCAATTTCAACGTCTACGCTGATGACAGCATTTTTTTTCGTTACCGTTTTCGGATATGCATACACGCCCCATTGAGCGATATGAACGGGTTTAGCATAAACCAGCCAAACATTGCGATAGATACCTGAGCCGGTGTACCACCGAGAATCGGCGCTTTTGCTATGATCCACACGAACAGCAATCAGGTTGTCTTTACCGTATTCAATCCAAGGTGTCGCATCGAACGCAAATGAAGCGTATCCGCTTGGACGTTTTCCCAGCGATTGTTCGTTTATGAAGACTTCGCTACGATTATAAACGCCTTCGAAATACAGGTATATTTTTTCTCCTTGTTTCTCTTGGGGTATATGGATAGTTTTGCGATACCATCCGATACCGCCCGGCAAATAACCCGTGGCACTTGCCAATGTTGGGCTTAATGATCCTTTGATGCTCCAATCATGGGGTAAATCAACATTTTGCCATCGTGTATCATTATAATTGGGTGATTGGGCACCATCCACGTCTTTCAAAATGAATTTCCATCCATCATTGATTTTCTCCGGCTGTCCGAAAGATATCTGAGAATATGCACACTTAGTAATTAACACCCATAAAATAAATACCCATACTTTTGTTTTCATAATTTTATCTCCATAACATTTATAATTTCTGATAAACTCTTACATAATCTAAGGCAATGCTTTCATACTTCCAGTTGTAAAGGTCGTCTGAAGAATTGCAAGTAACACCCACCCAAGCGGCATTTGATTTTTCGCCTTTATGCTCACCAAACCAATAATATTCCCCCTCATAATAAAGTATTCCGCCGCCATGTGCATTTACATGAATACCTCTGTCATCGGATAATATCGCTCCGGGATAAATAGCATTTATTCGGTGAAGCTGCTTTTCCTGTTAAGATTAACAGGGACTGAAGAAACAAAATACTCAAAAAAACTGTTTTCATCTTGCATAAAAAATACGTGCAAACACATTAAAACAATAAAACGCAATTAGGATAGGATATTCTTCATTCAAAGATAATCAATTTTAAAATAAAATTCTAATTCGCGTTAAAATAATTCGTTTTTCAGAGGTAAAAAAAACAGACAACCGACGACATTTACCTGTCCGGCAATAGAAGACACCCTTGTTTGACTTACTGTGTCAAAAAATTATACACTAATTCTCTTGCATATCATTTCTGTTTCCCTACTTTTGCAATTACAATTAATATAAGTTTGTTTCGTTATGAAGACTTTAGAGAGACTATTTGCAGAAAAGCTATTGAAGATTAAAGCGATAAAAATCCAACCTGCGAATCCTTTCACTTGGGCTTCCGGATGGAAATCGCCAATATATTGTGATAATCGCAAAACGCTTTCTTATCCCTCTCTCCGTAATTTTGTGAAGATTGAAATTACACGCCTCATATTGGAACGTTTCGGGCAAGTAGATGCTATTGCAGGTGTGGCAACAGGAGCTATTCCACAAGGAGCATTAGTGGCAGACACGTTGAACCTGCCTTTTGTCTATGTTCGTTCTACCCCTAAAGACCACGGATTGGAGAATCTCATTGAGGGAGAACTTCGCCCCGGCATGAAAGTAGTAATCATAGAAGATCTCGTATCTACGGGAGGAAGCAGCTTGAAGGCAGTAGAAGCTATTCGTCGTGACGGTTGTGAAGTGATTGGCATGGTAGCTGCATTTACTTACGGATTTGACGTATCGATAAAAGCGTTCAAAGAAGCCAAAGTACCTTTAATTACGTTGACTACTTACGATACGGTATTAAAAGCAGCTTTAGAGACGGAATACATTAACAAAGAAAATATCAAAACATTGGAGAAATGGCGCGAATCTCCTGCAAACTGGCAACCGGAGAATTAATTTGAATTATTAAACCGTCTTCAATTGTAATCGTAATTTGTCTAATGAGAACCCGAAGCACATGACCCAATTTGAAAGTAGCGTCAAAATAGTACCTTATGGTCAGGAATGTGTATATACAAAACTTTCGGATTTGAATCATATAGAAAACGTCAAAGAAAAAATACCTCAAGATAAAATAGAAAATCTTACTTTTGATGCCGATACACTTAGCCTGAATGTGGCTTCCGTAGGTAAGTTAATACTGAAAATCATAGAACGTGAACCGCCTAAATGTATCAAATTTGAAACTGTTCAATCCCCTATACCTTTTAACCTTTGGATACAGTTATTGCCCGTATCCGAAGAGAAATGCAAGATAAAATTGACTCTCCATGCAGAAATCAATATATTTATGAAAGGTATTATTCAAAAGCCGCTGAAAGAAGGGCTGGAAAAAATGGTCGAAACGTTGGCAACCATACAATATGAATAAAAAGAAGTCTGATTATCTCTGCCAACTTTCCATATCCCCCCTCCCACTCTTCTATTAACCTCTGTTAAAATGAAACTCTGGGAAAAAAGCACTCAAGTAAACAAAGAGATTGAACGATTTACCGTCGGACATGACCGTGAAATGGACATTTATCTTGCCAAACATGATGTCATGGGTTCAATGGCGCATATTATTATGTTGGAGAGTATCGGTTTACTTACAAAAGAAGAGCTTCAATTATTGTTGACCGAATTAAGAAGAATATATTACATAGCCGAAAAAGATGAGTTTGTCATTGAAGAACATATAGAAGATGTTCATTCCCAAGTGGAACTGATACTCACAAGGAACTTAGGTGATACGGGGAAAAAAATACATAGCGGTCGTTCTCGTAACGATCAGGTATTGCTCGACTTAAAACTTTTCACCCGCACTCAACTAAAAGAGATTGCCAAAGCAACGGAACAACTTTTCCATGTATTGATTAACCAAAGTGAAAAATACAAACAGGTATTGATGCCCGGATATACCCATCTGCAAATAGCCATGCCTTCTTCTTTCGGGCTATGGTTCGGGGCTTATGCGGAAAGTTTGACAGACGATATGCTTTTCCTGCAAGCAGCATTTAAGATGTGCAACCGTAATCCGTTGGGGTCGGCTGCCGGATATGGATCTTCTTTCCCGTTAAACCGTGCTATGACCACCCGTTTGTTAGGTTTCGAATCACTTAACTATAATGTAATTTATGCACAAATGGGACGGGGAAAGATGGAACGCAACGTAGCTTTTGCCTTGGCAAGCATTGCCGGAACGCTTTCAAAGTTAGCTTATGATGCTTGTTTGTTCAATAGTCAGAACTTTGGGTTTATTAAACTTCCTGACGATTGCACGACAGGATCAAGCATCATGCCTCATAAGAAAAACCCCGATGTGTTCGAGTTAATTCGTGCCAAATGCAATAAATTACAATCACTTCCGCAGCAGATTATGATGATTATCGGCAATC
>SNRY01000224.1_pt1 | contig 20931 bp, 20 predicted proteins | sample 4693421 | NCBI WGS metagenome assembly SNRY01 (sample SAMN11003215, study PRJNA524138) | termite gut metagenome | isolation source: Bacteroidetes bacterial symbionts from single cell of protist host amplifed... | host: Streblomastix strix ... | reverse complement strand
GGTATATCCCACATGCAAATGATTCACGAAATAAGCATCGAGCGAGTTGTCCTTAGACCCTGAATTGTCCAAATATTGACGACCGACGTATTGTGATTGCAGAGAAGCATCCCAACCCTCGTAATGGAACGCTATTAAGCTGTTTGCCGTAAATGCAGGAGAAAAAGCGATGGGAGTATTTCCCAAACGGCGTTCTATCTGCGTGGGGAGGTAGTTCCAAGAATCGTCGTAATCACTCAAATATTCCGTGTAATCCCGGATACGGTTCCGGCTCCACGTCCCGTTGACGTCCCAACGCAGCCAATCGGTGAACTTCGCCCCCACGGAGAGTTCAATACCTGTCCGGTAACTCTCCTTTACATTTTCCGTCATCGATTCGCCTATATCGTTCAGTTTGCCATTAAGCACCAATTGGTCGATATAATCCATATAATAGACAGTAACGCCTGCCGTGAACCACGTATTGCGATAGGTATAACCCAATTCGTAATCAAGCAGCTTCTCCGGCTTCGGATATTGGGGTCCGTCGGTATAATTATTGCGGGTAGGCTCTTTCTGCGCCACAGCCAAAGAAGCATAAGCAGAGTTATGGGGGTTGATTGTCCAAAAGGCTCCCGCCTTGGGATTGAAGAAACTGAAACTTTCGTCAATGTTCAATGTTGGCAAACCCTCCGGCGAAACCGTTCTATCCTTATAATTAATATACCGGTACTGCAAATCGACAAACAGCTTAATAGCGTTCCATTACGAGGGTTGGGATGCTTCTCTGCAATCACAATACGTCGGTCGTCAATATTTGGACAATTCAGGGTCTAAAGACAACTCGCTCGATGCCTATTTCGTGAATCATTTGCATGTGGGATATACCTTTCAATTGCCTGCCACGAAAAGCATCACCGTCGGTGCTACCGTCTATAACCTCCTCAATGAGAAGTACGAAACGAATGGATATTCAATGACTGCCGCCATATATAAGAATGGAGATAAAACGAACAAGCCGGAAATCAGGAACGATCCGCGCTTTTATCCAATGGCAGGAACAAACGCATGGATCAACACAGTGTTAAAATTTTGATGAACTACCTCGAACTGACAGGAACTTTAATAGGCTTGCTTTATCTCTGGTTAGAGTATAAAGCAAGTATTTACTTGTGGGCAGCCGGCATCCTCATGCCGGCTATCTATATTTTTGTGTATTATGAAGCCGGATTGTATGCCGATACGGGCATCAACGTCTATTATTTGCTCGCCGCCCTGTACGGTTGGGCGCTGTGGAAGCGCGGCAACGGAAAGACAGAAGGGCTACCCATTACCCACACCCCCGTCCGGGTGCTGTTTCCTGTTTCTCTTGTTTTTATGGTTTCCTTTTCCTTTATCGCTTGGTTACTGATAAACTACACGGACAGCAACGTCCCTTGGACGGACAGTCTTATCACCGCCTTGAGCATCGTTGGAATGTGGATGCTTGCTAAAAAGTACGTGGAACAATGGCTGGTTTGGATGGTGGTGGATGTCGTATGCTGTGGGCTGTATGTTTACAAAGACCTGTATTTTACTTCGGGGCTTTACGGGTTCTATGCCGTGATATCCGTTTTCGGCTATTTCAAATGGAAACGAATGATGAACGAAACAGTTCAAGCACAATGAAACACTATCCTTTACTCTACCTTGAATCTCGTCCGGAAGCGGTGGTATTGGCTAATGGCGAGTATCCTGTGCATGAGTTGCCTGTGTCTTTGCTCCGACAAGCCGGGTATGTGGTTTGTTGTGACGGCGCAGCTAACGAGTATGTCCGTTGCGGTTTTATCCCCGATGCCATTGTAGGAGACGGTGATTCCATCTCCGAAGAAATTCAAAGCCGTTTCTCCCATATAATCCATAAGGATGCCGACCAAGAGACCAACGACCAAACCAAAGCTGTGGAGTTCTGCCTTGCGCAAGGGAAAAAGAATATTCTCATCGTGGGAGCCACCGGCAAACGGGAAGACCATACTTTGGGCAATATCAGCTTGTTAATGGAATATGCGAAGAAAGTCCGTGTGCAGTCGGTAACAAATTACGGCGTGTTTACTCCTGCTTGTGGGGATGCCGTATTCGATTGCCTGCCGGGTGGACAAGTTTCCGTCTTCAATTTCGGCAGTACACAAATGCGTGGAAACGGTTTGGAATATCCCTTAAGAGAGTTTACGAACTGGTGGCAGGGAACGCTCAACAGAGCGTTGGGTGATAGGTTTGCGATAGTTGCCAATGGGAGGTATTTGGTGTTTAGGGCGTATGGAAACCTAAATTCCGACCGTAAAATGATGAATCAAGCCTCTATGCGCATGGATATGTATTTTTAATTAGCAATGCCCTTTTTAATACATTTAAACAGGCTCTAAGTCTAAATGTTTTTTTCTTTTCTTTCTTCTTGCGGAATACGATATGCCGTATAAAGTTCAAGTACGGCAGCAATGGTAAGGCAAGCAATCCATTCATTGCCCTGTGTGACAAACATAAATACCCCTGCCAAAACCAACGCTATGGCTCCGATAATTTGTTGTCGACGAAGTCGCTTGATGTTTACGTTTGTACCTTTATAGGGAGAGTTTATTTGTGCCAATGCAAAAAGTCCCGCACCAACCACATAGATATAAGGCGCAGGAACCCATCCGGTAATATATATTCCTGCTCCGGCCAATATCATCGAAGCCCCTACATAATACAAAACGGATATGAATATATTCATCACTCTTTTTCAAAAACATATATATCTTCGTTCGGCTTTTTCATCAGATACTTCTCGCGGGCAATTTTTTCTATGATTTCGGGATTTTCGGTTAGTGCGTTCAATTGTTGCGTACTTTCGTCATATTCTTTTTTGTATTTTTCTATCTTTCCACGCAATTGCCCTATTTCCCTGTTTTGTTTCATTCGGTGAATCAAATTATTCTCATCAATAAAGGTGATAAAAACCGCAAATGCTACTGTAGTTGCCAGGTATTTATGCTTGTATATAAAACGGAGAATGACAACTAACTGATTTACGATTTTATACATGCTTTTTTCTTGTGCTTCATACCACGCAAAGATAAAAACTTATAGCTTAAAACGTAACCTTGTAAAATTATTTTTTAGTTACATTTGCACAAATCCGGAGTAAAGGTAGTTGCATGATGGAAAATTATATCGTATCGGCTCGTAAATATCGTCCTTCCACGTTCGAATCGGTAGTGGGGCAAAAAGCGTTAACTACCACTCTCAAAAACGCCATAAGCACTCAAAAATTAGCACATGCCTATTTGTTTTGCGGACCGCGAGGAGTAGGTAAAACTACTTGTGCAAGAATATTTGCCAAAACAATTAACTGCATGAATCTCACAACAGAAGGTGAGGCCTGCAATACGTGTGAATCCTGTGTTTCTTTTAACGAACAACGTTCTTATAATATTCACGAATTGGATGCTGCTTCAAACAACTCCGTTGACGACATCCGTCAATTGGTAGAACAAGTACGCATCCCGCCGCAAGTAGGAAAATATAAAGTATATATCATTGATGAAGTACATATGCTATCCACATCGGCATTCAACGCTTTTCTGAAAACACTTGAAGAACCGCCCAAGCATGCCGTTTTTATCTTAGCCACTACCGAAAAACAAAAGATATTGCCCACCATTCTGTCTCGCTGTCAAATATATGATTTCAACCGTATTACGATAGACGATATGGTGCATCATCTGATGTATGTTGCTTCTAAAGAAAACATCACCGTAGAACCGGACGCATTGAACGTGATTGCCCTCAAAGCCGACGGAGGTATGCGAGATGCCCTTTCGATATTTGACCAAATAGTCAATTTCACCGGAGGAAACATTACTTATCAAGGGGTTATCGAAAACCTCAACGTGCTGGATTATGAATATTATTTCCGGTTGACGGATTATCTTTTGGAAAATAATGTAAGTGAAGCGTTACTGTTATTTAATGACGTACTCAATAACGGATTTGACGGCGGGCATTTTATTACCGGCTTGTCATCACATTTTCGTGATGTATTGGTTAGTAAAGAACCGGCTACTCTTCAGTTATTGGAAGTAGGTGCAAATATTCGGGAACGCTACCGGATACAAGCCCAACAATGTCCCCTGCCTTTCTTGTATTGTGCTATGAAGTTGAGTAATGATTGTGACATAAATTATCGCATTGCCAAAAACAAACGATTGTTGATAGAACTGACCCTGATACAAATAGCACAAATCACCGTTTCTGAAGACAAGGACACAAGTTCCGGGCATAGCCCTAAACAAGAGATAAAACCAATATTTACACAACCTGCGGCAAATCAGTCAGCCATCAGTAATCCTATTCCGGATACCACCACTCCTGTAACTGCTACTACGGCTTCCATCTTACAGTCAAAAGCGGTAGAAGAGAAAAAAATTCCTTCAATGAAAGGGGCGGAAATGGGATTCTCTATCAAAAATACTCAAGGAAAAGTAATCCAAAAGACCTCGGTATCGAACAACGAACAATCTCAACTAACATCTGTTTCCAAAGAAAATCATCCGTTCGATGAGAACCGGTTGAACTATTATTGGCAAGAGTATGCCAAACAGATGTCTTTGGAAAGGAAAGCCATTGCCATGCGTATGCAGAACATTCGAGTAACCCTCCTTAACGAAACCTCTTTTGAGGTGGTAGTTGATAATGAAATTGCCGCCAAAGATTTTACCACTCTTATCCCGGAATTGCAGTCTTATCTCCGAGATTGCTTAAAAAATCAGGAAATAAAGATGACCATACGTGTGAGCGAACCCATGGAAAATGTTAGAGCAATTAGTCGGACAGAAAAATTTCAATCCATGGCACAGAAAAATAAAATGCTGCTGCTGCTAAAAGATGAATTCGGATTAGAATTTTCTTAATCTCCAGAGAACTCTATAACATCTCCCTTTTTCGTTTTTTCAAGAACTGATTTTAAATCACCTCTAATATAGGTTGCCGGTGAAAAGAAAAAGAACTCTCAATGCTACGAACAAACCGATATGCCAGATTTAAATATTCATCCATTCCTAAAGACATCTTATTTGTGAATATAGTTCAAGCTCTGCATAACAAACGCACTTTTTTTCTTTTCGCCAGCAGTCTTTATTATGGAGTCATACTCTCTTTTCATATGCCTTCTAAAATATTTTATGCATCTTTGTTGTAATTTTGTCGCAGTTAAAACTTGAATCTACGTTATCATATGGAAACAGATGTTTGTCAATTCTTTCAGAATTAATTCGTAATTTTGAGGTCAAACTGTTCATTATATTTAATCGTTTCTAATCGTTTGTAGAACAATTAAATATACGACTTTTTAGGCAAATGAACAATCTATCTTCTGTTTTTTTCCCAAATGTACAACAAGTAATAGTTAGTTATTTTTATAGTATTGAAAATAGAGCATTAACTAAATAATTCTCCCATGCTAACAATTAACGAAGCTACCTAACTCTTAATATCGAACTCACGTTAATTATTTCACTTATGCATAACTCTTTACCGATATTTTCTTTCTTTTTTTAATTCCGCCGACGGGTATAAAAACCAATATATTCAGTATCATGAACAACGAAAACAAATTATTTCTCTTGGATGCTTACGCATTAATATACCGGGCATATTATGCCTTTATCAAGACTCCCCGTTTAAATTCAAAAGGTTTTAATACTTCGGCAATTCTCGGTTTTGTAAATACCCTCGAAGAACTGTTGAAAAAAGAAATCCCTACCCATATAGGGGTGGCATTCGACCCGCCTACTCCGACTTTCAGACATGAATTGTATCAACCATACAAGGCACAACGGGAAGAAACTCCTGAAGTCATCCGTCTTTCCGTTCCGCTCATCAAAGAGATTATCCGAGCGTATCAGATTCCTATTTTGGAAATCAACGGTTATGAAGCCGACGATGTTATAGGAACATTGGCGTTGCAAGCAGGAAACCAGGGCATTACTACCTACATGATGACTCCCGACAAAGATTACGCTCAGTTGGTAACAAGCAATGTGTTTATGTACCGTCCCAAATATGGCGACAAAGAATTTGAAATCATGGGCATGGAAGAAATAAAAGCCAAGTTTGATATTCGATCGCCCCGTCAGATAATTGATTTGTTGGGATTGATGGGAGATGCTTCCGACAATATTCCCGGATGCCCCGGTGTGGGAGAAAAAACAGCTAAAAAGCTGATTGCCGAATTTGAGACGATTGATAATTTATTAACTCATACGGAGGCATTGAAAGGCTCTGTAAAAATAAAGATAGAAGAAAATCAAGAATTGATTCTCTTATCGAAATTTCTTGCAACGATTAAAACGGATGTTCCCATTATACTTGATATGGAAATGCTTGCTCATAAAAATGCCGATGAAAAGGAACTGCTTCGGATTTTTGAAGAATTGGAATTCAAAAACTTAATAAACAGGATATTCAACAAGGGAAATCGAACGGCAACGGTAAATGACCCTCCGAATACCTTTCAGGGGGATTTGTTCGGCTTTTCATCAACGGAAAACGATGCTGTCGGACAAACATATGATACGAATTTGATTCGGTTGTCTTCCCTTGATTACGAGTATCAACTTATGGATGATGAAAGCAAAAGAAGGGAGTTATTGAAAAACTTGTCGGTTGTCGAAATTCTTTCGATGGATACGGAAACTACGGGAACCGATCCCATTACTGCCGAATTGGTAGGGATGAGTTTCAGTTACAGGGAAAATCAGGCGTTTTACGTTCCCGTACCGGATGACAGGGACAAGGCATTGGAAATACTAAACGAATTTCGTCCCGTTTTTGAAAACGAGCATGTCTTGAAAGTAGGTCAAAACATCAAATACGACATGCTGGTTCTTCAGAATTACGGCATCGAGGTAAAAGGAAAGTTATTTGATACCATGGTGGCTCACTATGTGCTTCAACCGGAGTTGAGACACGGAATGGACTACCTCGCGGAAATATATCTTCGTTATCGCACCATCCACATAGACGAATTGATAGGACCGAAAGGGAAGAATCAGAAAAATATGCGCGATCTTCCTGCGGAAGAGGTGTATCTCTATGCTTGTGAAGATGCGGATGTAACCTTAAAGCTCAAAAATATACTGGAAAAGGAGCTTGAAAAGAATGCGACAGAACCCCTTTTCTATGAGTTGGAAATCCCTCTTATCCCTGTATTGGTGTATATGGAGAGCAACGGTGTACGTTTGGATATGGCAACCTTGAAAGAATCTTCCGTAGTATTCACTGAACGCCTTGAAAACATTGAACGGGAAATCTATCAATCGGCGGGAGCGTCGTTCAATATTGCTTCACCCAAGCAAGTGGGTGAAATATTGTTCGATAAGCTGAAAATCGTGGAGAAAGCCAAGAAGACCAAAACGGGGCAATATACCACTTCGGAAGAAGTGCTTGAGAGTCTTCGCTACAAACATCCGGTCATACAAAAGATATTGGAACATCGAGGGTTAAAGAAGTTACTGAACACGTATGTCGATGCGCTTCCACAACTGATAAATCCGCGAACGGGAAAGGTACATACTTCTTTCAATCAAACGGTTACCTCTACAGGAAGATTAAGCTCGAGCAATCCGAATTTGCAAAATATCCCTATCAGGGATGAAGACGGAAAAGAAATGCGAAAGGCTTTTATTCCCGATGACGGATGCCTTTTCTTTTCGGCGGATTATTCACAGATAGAGTTGCGTATCATGGCACATTTGAGTGAAGACAAGAACATGATTGATGCCTTCTTGAGCGGATACGATATTCATGCCGCTACAGCTGCGAAGATATATAAAATAGAGGTGAATGAGGTGAATTCCGACATGCGGCGAAAAGCCAAAACCGCCAATTTTGGTATTATTTACGGAATATCTGTTTTCGGTTTAGCCGACCGTATGAATGTGGAACGTCAGGAGGCGAAGCAGCTCATTGATGGATATTTTGAAACGTATCCCGAAGTAAAAGAGTACATGAACAAAAGTATTCGTGTGGCTCGGGAATTGGGTTATGTGGAAACTATTCTTCATCGAAAAAGATATTTACCCGACATCAATTCGCAAAACAGTGTGGTAAGGGGATATGCCGAACGAAACGCTATCAATGCTCCCATACAGGGAAGTGCGGCAGACATCATCAAAGTAGCCATGATACGTATATACGAACGTTTCAGGGTAGAGCATATAAAGGCAAAAATGATCCTTCAGGTGCATGACGAATTGAACTTCAGCGTACCGGTAGAAGAAAAGGAAGTTGTAGAAAGAATCGTTATTGAGGAGATGGAACGGGCTTATGAGATGAAGGTACCGTTAAAAGTGGATTGCGGATGGGGAAATAACTGGTTGGAAGCGCATTAATATCAATAGTATGCACCCGAAGTGCAATGCGATGAAAGCCGATAATTCAAAGTTTTTACGTATCTTTGTTACGGCATACTATTTGCGCTTATGGTATTATAGTAAAAACCTTAAAAAAAAAGAATTATGGGTGGTGCTTCACAAAGTATGCTGTTTGTCTATACATATCCATAATTAATATAAAAGAAAGCTAATCTAAAAGCTTTCAAGTGATTAAATAACTTTTTAGAGAAACAGCAGGTTTTTCTAAAAGCCCTTCTGATACGATGTCTAAGGCGACAATTATTCCCTTCTATTCCTACCGTATGTGATTTGCCAATCACATGATTGTCCTCTTTAAAGGCAGTAGTAAAACTCTGCCAGTCATCCGTACAGATACATCCGAAAGAAACGCCCAATTTAATGAGCTTTTCTCTTAATCGTTTGGCTGTTTTTAAATCCCTCTTCCCCCAAACATAAGCCACCATTTCACCACTTTGACGTTCGTATGCATAAATTAGCCAATACTTTTTACCTTTATTGCCTACATACGTCCAAAATTCATCCACTTCCAGTCTCTCATAATAAAACTTACTGGGAGTAATTACATAATGAGAATTTACCAATACGGATAATACTTTCCGGACGCTGACTTCTTGTATCACAGATATATCGCGGACGCCTATTCCGCGAACTAACATCAATAAAATTCTTTTAATCAATCCCGAATGACAACCTTTATAAGTGAGGGCATGATCACCGATAAATTGGCGAAAACAATTTTTACAAAGATAATTTTGTTTGCCGGAGGCTTTCTTGCCGTTTTTCTTTATTTTTGTGCTTTGGCAATCGGGGCAGTGAAGGGTTAGTGTGATATTCATATACAAAAATAATCACTGATAACCTGATTGCCAAAATATTACAGCAGCATACTTTTTAAATCACCACCGAATTATGAATATAAGTGTGTGGGTACTGTTTATCGGCATTGCTTTGGCAAGCTGGTTGGTACAGGCTAATTTGAAAAAAAAATTCAAGAAATATTCCAAGATTCCAACAACAAACGGAATGACAGGGCATGATGCGGCAATCAAAATGTTACGGGATAATGGTATTTATGATGTGCAAGTAACACATGTTCCCGGAATGTTGACCGACCATTACAACCCTGCCAACAAAACCGTTAATTTGAGTGAAGACGTATATCGCGGCAATAATGTGATGGCGGCGGCGGTGGCGGCTCACGAATGCGGACACGCCGTTCAACACGCACGGGCGTATGCGCCGCTGACAATGCGAAGTGCCTTAGTTCCTGCCGTTAGTTTTGCTTCGCAATGGATGAGCATCTTGCTGTTAGCAGGCATTTTGTTGTTGAATAGCTTCCCCGGATTGTTGCTTGCCGGAATCATTTTGTATGCCGTTACCACTTTGTTTAGTTTCATCACTTTGCCCGTTGAAATCAATGCCAGCAGACGTGCACTGGTGTGGCTCAATGGAGCCGGAATCACAAACTCGTATAATCATAGCAAAGCCGAAGATGCCCTGCGTTCGGCAGCTTATACATACGTGGTGGCTGCACTCGGTTCGTTGGCTACGTTGATTTACTATATCCTAATATTTATCGGTAGAAGAGATTGAGCACCGGCACAATGAAGAAAATCACAATAGCTGTAGACGGCTTCTCTTCCTGCGGTAAAAGTACGATGGCGAAGGACTTAGCCGGACAAACAGGATACATCTACATGGATAGCGGAGCCATGTACCGTGCCGTTACCTTATATGCCATAGAAAACGGTATTATAAAAGAGGATGTAATAGATGAAGAAAAACTGAAGCACCACTTGAATAATGTTCGGATTACTTTCCGGTTGAACTCTCAAACCCAATCTCCCGACACATACCTGAATGACGTTAATGTGGAAGATAAAATCAGGAGCATGGAGGTGTCTGCCAAAGTCAGTCCTATCAGCACGTTGGGATTTGTTCGCCAAGCAATGGTAGCACAGCAACAGAGAGCCGGAAAAGAGAAAGGCATTATCATGGACGGGAGAGACATCGGTACCGTTGTGTTCCCGGATGCCGAATTGAAGGTGTTCGTCATTGCTTCTGCGGAAATACGCGCGCAGCGGAGATGCGATGAATTGAAAGCCAAAGGGCAGGAAACCGATTTCGACGAAATATTGAAAAACGTAAAAGAACGTGATTACATAGACCAAAATCGTGAGATAAGCCCTTTGCGCAAAGCCGACGATGCGATATTGCTTGATAATTCTCAAATGACCGTTGCCGAACAAAGAGAATGGCTCTTGGAACAATACCACAAAGCCCTCCTGAAATTGAGTTGAAAATTGAAAGTTGAAAGTTGAAAATGAATGAAGAAATAAAAGTGGAGCAATGGGAGGTTGATTGTAAAAGTAAATCATGGTTCGGATAGAAATAGATGAAAAATCGGGGTTTTGTTTTGGAGTAGTTACCGCTATTTACAAAGCGGAAGAAGAATTGAGTAAGGGCGATACGCTCTACTGTCTGGGGGATATTGTGCATAACAGCCGTGAAGTGGAGCGACTAAAAGCGATGGGACTGATCACTATCAACCATGAAGAGTTTAAAACATTGCACAATGCCAAGGTGTTGCTTCGTGCGCACGGCGAACCGCCGGAAACTTACCGTACAGCGCTTGGAAACAACGTTGAAATCATTGATGCTACTTGTCCGGTAGTGCTTCGCCTGCAAAATAAGATTAAAAGGAAATACCTGAAAAGGGACGACGGCGAAACGCAGATTGTCATCTACGGGAAAAACGGTCATGCGGAAGTATTGGGGTTAGTCGGTCAAACCGGAGGCAAAGCCATCGTTATAGAAGAGCCGGACGACATACGGAAACTTAATCTTAACAAAAACATCCGGTTGTATTCACAAACCACCAAGTCGTTGGACAAGTTCAAAGAGATAGTAACCTACATACGCGAGCATGTTTCCCCGAATGTTACTTTTGAATATCACGACACTATCTGCCGGCAAGTAAGTAACCGGATATCCAATATCCGGAAGTTTGCCGTTTCACATGAGTTGATATTCTTTGTCAGCGGAAAGAAAAGTTCCAACGGAAAGGTGTTGTTTAGCGAGTGCCTGAAGGTAAATTCCAATGCTCATTTGATAGAAAGTACGGACAACATAGACAAATCGTTGCTTTATGATATCCGTTCTATCGGCATCTGCGGTGCAACCTCCACTCCCAAATGGTTGATGGAAGAAGTAGCTTCTTACATAAAATCCTACTTTTAAAAATTATGTATCGGCAAGCTATCAAGCACTATCTGCATACGCACGCATATCAACAAATCAATCTAAAATCCGTTCTTTTCGATATGGACGGAGTGCTGTTCGACTCCATGCCCAATCATGCCAATGCATGGCATAAAGCAATGAAAGCACACGGTTTGGATTTAAGCTTCGAAGAAACGTATCTACACGAAGGGCGTACAGGTGCGGGTACTATCAACATCATTTGTAAACGGCAACTGAACCGTGAAGCCTCTCCCGAAGAAATAGAAACGATTTATCACGATAAAACCGTAGAGTTCAACAAATATCCATTGGCGGAACGTATGCCTGGAACAAAGGAGTTGTTGAGTAAGATAAAAGACACCGGGGTAATCTCCACCGTAGTTACCGGATCGGGACAAAGTTCTTTGCTCGAACGTTTGGAAGGGAATTATCCCGGACTGTTTCATCTCGAGCTGATGGTTACTGCTTTCGATGTAACGTATGGCAAGCCTCATCCGGAGCCTTATCTCATGGCATTGACCAAAGGAAGTTGGGCGGCTAATGAAGCCATTGTGATAGAGAACGCTCCTTTGGGCGTGGAAGCCGGTGTAAGGGCGGGTATTTTCACTGTTGCCGTCAATACCGGACCGTTGGCAGATAAGGTTTTGACCGATACCGAAGCCGATTTGCTGTTTCCCTCCATGCAAGCTCTATCTGATGCCTGGGAGGAACTTTATGCGGAATTTAACAGAAGGTTATAATTGGGTTTTCCTTACTCTATATTAATTGTTCTGCAACTTTTATCATCTCTTCTTCCCAATCATAAGAAAGAGGATTAATGGGGAAAAGCGTCGTATTCGTTTCCTTTGCAATCGCTTCTGCATTATGACAATCAAATTCCGGTTGTATAAAAATCGTACGCACTCTTTCTGCCTTGCATCTCTCTATCAAATCTCTTAAATGAGCGGGCGAAGGTTCTTTTCCATCTTTTTCGATGCAAATCTGATACAAACCGTAATCACGAGCATAATAGGAAAGAGTGGGGTGATAGATCATAAATGCACGATCGGCTTTTTCTTCCAATATACCACGAATGATGCTGTCCGTTCGTTCTATTCGCCGGCAAAGAGAATCGTAACGGGATAAATAATACGGTTTGTTTTCTTTATCAAGTACACAAAGGGCATCAAACGTATTTCGAGCAATCATCCGTGCGTTGACCGGTGAACACCAGATATGGGGTTCCACGTTGTTTTTAAGGGAATTTCCGTGTGTCGTATCCCCAATAAACCGTATGTCTTTCGATGTGTCAAAAACCCGTATGTGCGGAACATTGTCAAGCAATCTATCCATCCAAGACAATTCAAATCCGATATATCCGATACGAAAGTATGCTTCGCTCTTACTCAGTTCCATAAGTTGCTTCGGAGTAGGGTCGTAAGTTTCGGGATTGTTCCCCTTAGGAACCATACTGATGACTGTAAACTTATCTCCCGCTACGGCTTCGGTAAAGTAACGTTGAGGCTCTATGGTAACTATAATGGTACGCTGTGTTCCACGCTTTTCCGAAACAGAACAGGCAGTTAAGAGTATGAGAATGATTCCACATCCGATTACGTATTTCATTTTCATTGATTGGTTTACACAGTGCTCTTTTTTGCCCTCAACATCTCCCGTTTTCCTCCCGGCGGACCGGGAAGACGTTCCACCGTAAAGCCTACATCCTGCAACATCCTTCGTATTGCTCCTTTGGAACAATAAGTAGTCAAAACTCCACCCTCATTCATAATTCCATGCAGATATTCAAACCGTTGCCGACTCCACATCTCCGGTTGTTTTTCGGGAGCAAAAGCATCGAAATAAACCACATCATACATTTTCGTAAAAGTATATCGGGTGAAATCATCTTCTATTTTATGTAAAACGAAATAAGGGGTAATCGTAACCTCCGTATTCCATACGGCATCATGCAACATACGGAATAGGAGCGTATCACTATATTGCAACCTTTCTACCGTTTCCCAAGGCAATGGATAACGTTCTATGGCAGTATAGTGTATCTCTCTGTCAAGTTGTCCGGCTGCCAACAAAGTAAGAAAGGCGTTTAACCCTGTCCCGAATCCTATCTCTAAGACTTGAGGAGCAGAAACGTCAGAATATTTCATGCCCCTGTCGATAAAGATATGTTGCGACTCTGTGCGTGCGCCTTTTATACTATGATAATGCTCGTCTAGAGAAGGAACAAAAAGAGTGTTACTCCCGTCAGCCGTTATTTCGATAAAAGCATCCACGTATTGAAACTAAATAAAGACAATGACACAATCATGGAAATGAGAAAAAAACCGGCAGCTGTTTCATTATTCGAAAGCACATACAAATGCCCCACAAGAATACTTGTACCCACAAGGAGCAAAGGTAAAAGGTTTACATATTGAGCAGGTTGCAGGAATATAAACAGAAAGATACAGGCGGTTAGTAAGATAAAGAACCGGAGATATAGCCGGGTACGTATTTTATCCCTGAAACTTGTGATGTAGCTGTGAACGGCGCTTATGATGCACAAACAAAAGATGTAACCAAGTGTAATCAATTCCCATGTCTGGAAATAATCAAATCTTACGGATTGAAAGTTTACCAACTCAATGAACGGTTGATAAAACAAATTCATGTTTTGCGCAGGGAAAGCATATCCGAATAAAAACCAGTAGGGTACACTCCACCCGATGAGTAAAGCAAAGAAACTGCGAATATTCAACGACCGAAAACTGTATGCCCCGACAATCAACACCGGTATGAAATAAGTCAACTGAGGATAAAATACACTGCCGATGCCCGTAAATAGTGCCGAATGGAACAAATATCCCGACGACTTGTGTTGCTGATAACTCTCAAACAAATAATAGATAGACAGCAGAAAAGCAAAAGTCGCCACATCTCCCGCGCACAAAATATAAGATCCGGGCCAAGCGGAAAGGAACAAAAAGAAAAGAGAGGCGGACAGGGTGACTCTCCTTTGAGTAAGACTATACTGATTGTTGAATGCCGAAAGGTAATACCCCATTATAAAATAAAGAATCAGGCAGATTGCCTTGTTCAACCATGAGGGGGAACAATATTCACGTATTTTCGACCAAATAGAATACGAAACTTCTTTCTCCGGGAAATCGGGCAGTAACACAAGGGAAACCGACCAAAAAACAATCGAAATGACGATTGCAATAGGAAGCGTATATTGACTTGTCGTTATCGCTTTTTGTATCTGTTGGAAAGTCATATTATTTCATCTATAAATCAAATCCAATATCCTTACGGAAATAGTTATTTTCAAACCGAATCATAGTTGCCGCCCGGTAACTTTTGCTCAAAGCCTCTTCCTTGTTTTCGCCATAGGAACAAACGGCAATAACGCGCCCTCCGTCAGTAACAATTTGTCCGTCTTTTGTTGTAGTGCCGGCATGGAAAAGAATACTACCGGTTGTTGTTGCCAAATCCAAGCCGGTTATCGCATAGCCTTTTCGGTAACTTCCGGGATAACCTCCGCTTACCAACATCACACAAGCGGTTGTACGCGGGTCGATACGTAACGTCTTTGTATCCAGATTGCCGACAGCTATTCCTTCGAACAAATCTACTATATCGCCTTGAATGCGAAGCATCACGCTTTCAGTCTCCGGATCGCCCATACGAACGTTGTATTCTATGACCATTGGGTTGCCCCGGACATTGATAAGCCCAAGAAAAATAAAACCTTTATAGAGAATGTTCTCTTGTCTCAATCCGTTAATGGTAGGTTCGATAATCCGCTTGCATACTTTCTTCATAAATTCCTCATCGGCAAAAGGAACAGGGCTGACACTGCCCATACCTCCGGTATTAAGTCCCTTATCTCCTTCGCCGATACGTTTGTAATCTTTGGCAACAGGAAGTACTTTGTAATGTTCGCCGTCCGTAAGAACAAACACAGAACATTCTATGCCGGAAAGGAACTCTTCTATCACTACCGTTGCACTTGCTTGCCCAAACATGCCGTTAAGCATTTCCTCCAATTCCTTTTGCGCTTCTTCAAGTGTGGAGAGGATAAGCACGCCTTTGCCGGCGCACAATCCATCGGCTTTCAATACGTAGGGGGCGGAGAGCGTTTGCAAGAACGCAAGTCCTTCATCTAACGTATCAGCGGTGACGCTTTTGTAACGTGCCGTGGGGATATTATGCCGTTGCATAAAGCCTTTGGCAAATTCTTTGCTCCCTTCCAATTTGGCTCCCTCTTTCGAGGGACCGATAACGGCAATGTGCCTTAACTCATCATCTGCATGAAAGAAATCATATATCCCGTCCACCAATGGGTCTTCCGGGCCGACAACTATCATGTCTATTTTCTTTTCGAGTGCGAAGACTTTCAAACCGGCAAAGTCTGTGGCTTTGATAGCGACGTTTTCACCTGTCAGACTTGTTCCGGCATTTCCCGGAGCAATATATAATTTTTCTACCTTCGGGCTTTGGGCTATTTTCCATGCCAAAGCGTGTTCGCGTCCGCCGGAGCCTAATAATAACAATTTCATATACTGCTAATATTCAAGTTCTTCCTCCAAATATCTTGTAATCTTCTCGTACAAATGTATCTTATCCTTTCCCGCCACATTATGCTTATGACCCGGATAAATGAAAAGGTCGGGATAGGTTCCCGCATCCACACAGGCTTTGATAAAAGACAAGGTATGTTGCGGTACGCAAATATCATCGTGGTCGTTATGGATGATTAAAAGTCTTCTCTTTAAATTGCCTGCAAGATTATTCAGATTGCACGCTTCGTATCCTTCGGGATTTGTTTGCGGAGTATCCATGTAACGCTCACCGTACATCACTTCATAAGACTTCCAATCAATTACCGGACCACCCGCTACACCCACTTTAAACACGTCCGGATAGCGTAGCATCAAAGCTGTAGCTATATGTCCGCCGTAACTCCATCCGTGTACTCCTATTCGGGAACTATTCACAAAAGGCAGGCTTTTGAGAAATTCAATACCTTTTATCTGATCTTTACATTCTTCAACCCCGAGATGCCGGAAAGTACAGTTCTCAAACTCCAATCCACGATTACTACTGCCTCGATTGTCCAACGTAAATAGGATATAACCTCTATTTGCCATGTATATGTCCCATGGACGTGCTCCATATTGCCAAGTGCCGACAACCATCTGGTTATGAGTACCACCATATACATAAACAATAACGGGATATTTCTTGCTCGGATCAAAGTTCGGAGGAACAATTAAGCGATAATAAAGATTGGTTTTTTCATCGGCAGCTTTTATGATGCCAACTTCAACTTTAGGCTTCTTATACCCTTCAAAAGGATCTTTTGCCGTCAACAAATTAACCTTTCTATTAGTAGATGCATCAATGATATGAATACTTTGCGGAATATTGGGCGATGTATAGCGGTCTATCAAATAGTCGCCCGAAGGGCTTGGCTGACCTTGGTGCGTACCATCCACCGCTCCTAAGAGAACACGCTTCTCCGTCTGCACATTTACCCTAAAGAGATTACTTTGCAGGGGAGACAATTCCGTGCTGAGGATGAAGACTTCTTTTCTTTTTATATTGAATCCTATGATTTTTTTCACGAGCCAATATCCGGACGTAAGTTGCTTTACGAAATTGCCGTCCGTATCATAGATATAGAGATGATTAAACCCGTCTCTTTGGCTTTGATAGATAAATTGTTTATCATTCCAGGGTAGAAAGACGATGGGATGCTGAGGTTCAATATATTTGGGGTGGATTTCTTCGATAAGTATCGTGTCCGGTTCACCTGTTTTTGCGTCGTACCGGCATAATTTGGCATGGTTTTGGTCGCGGTTCAGTTCGATGAGATAAAGACTCTCTTCATCCGGAGACCAGCTGATATTGGTAAAATAACGGTCGGTAGGGTCGCCGGTATGGAGGTATATGGTTGTATGGTCGCTTGGATTATAAATACCGATGCTTACTTGATGACTTGCCATACCCGCCATTGGATACCGGATGTTATCCACTTTTCCCGTTCGTTCGGTGATGTCCACCAACGGATATTGCGTTACCATCGTTTCGTCCATACGATAAAACGCCAACAAATTTCCCTTCGGACTCCAGAAAGTTCCCTGATTAATACCAAATTCATTCCGGTGCACCGATTGTCCGCACACAATGCCTTCCGGTTCTTGAGTAACGCTTATACTGTCCACATACAGATTATTATCAACCGTAAACGCTATATGTCCGCTCTTCGGGCAAAAGTCCATATTCAATGCTTCCGGCGGAATCGGTACGCTTTTTACCACCTTTCCGGCTTTGAAATCATAGATAACATAGTTATCCGGCAATGGGATAAGCACTTCCGGCTTGTTTTCCCAATAGAGACAAAGATCGTACAAATGCGGTACCTTCCCTAACTGCTTCTCCTCCAAAACCTTATTAAGTTGTTCACGGGTAAATAACACTCTTTCTTTACCCGAACGAGGATTGATCGTGTACAGTTCGTCTATATCCGTTCTGATACATTCAATCCCCCACCATTGCAAGCCGTACAGATTATCAGGGAAACGATAGCTCGCCCCACCGGAAATCAATTCATCCAGTGTCGGTGTTTTCAATTCTTGTGCCATACTGTTTGAGGTAAAGAATGGAAGTTGAAGAACAACAATCAATACTACTTTAAATCGCCGTTTCATAACTATTAATTATTCTTTAGATATTCCTTATATTTTCCTCCGAATATCCGGTATTTGCGGAATTCACACTCCAGCGCACCGTTATAAAGAGATAGTTTCCTATCAGGTTTCAGCCCGATTTGGCTAAAGCATTCTTCGCGATAACTCAATATCCAAGCCTCGTTCCCACAAAAAGCATGCTTTAATCGTTCACCGATTACCTTGTACAAGTCCAATAAATTAGATGCGGACAGGCGTTCGCCATAAGGCGGATTGGTAATGATGACGGATTTGTTTTCCGGTTGTTCAAACTGCTGAAACGACTGGAGCTTTAAAAGGATATTCTTTGAAAAACCCGCCGCTTTCACATTGTGGGATGCAATGTCAATTGCCTTTTGGTTGTTGTCGTACCCGTAGATTTTGTGTGTGAACTCCCGTTCCCGACCGTCATCATTGTATATCGCCTCAAACATCTCTTTGTCAAAGTCTGCCCACCTCTCGAAAGCGAACTCTTTCCGAAACACTCCGGGTGCAATATTACCAGCTATCAATGCGGCTTCAATAAGAATCGTTCCCGAACCGCACATAGGGTCAATCAAATCACATTCCCCCTGCCAGTCGGTCATCAGTATCATACCGGCAGCCAGCACTTCATTAAGCGGAGCTTCTACTGCTTCCTGCCGGTATCCTCTCCGGTGCAACGACTCTCCTGAAGAATCAAGCGAGAGTGTACAATGCGTTTGCGCAATATGTATATTCAGCAACATATCCGGATTGTTGATACGCACAGACGGACGTTCACCCGTTTTCTCACGGAAATAATCCACAATAGCATCCTTGACCTTGTACGACACAAATTTTGAATGGCGAAACTCTTCACTAAACACAACGGCATCTATTGCAAAACTCTTTTTGACATCCAGAAACTCTTCCCACTTGATAGCCCGGACATGCTTGTAAACTTCATCGGCATCTTTTGCCGTAAACTGCTTGATAGGTTTCAATATACGAATGGCAGTACGTAAACAAAAATTCGCCTTATACATCATTTCCTTATCACCGCTGAAAGAAACCATGCGCCGTCCTATTTCCACGTCATTAGCCCCCAACGTTATCAATTCCTTTGCCAACACCTCTTCCAGCCCTTGAAAAGTTTTGGCAATCATCTTAAATTGTTTCATGGCATTAATGCGATTAATTCATCGGGGTTACTGTAGTATTGCTTTGTCTTCAAATAGTTCACCCACTCTTTTAGTATCTTCATCTCAGGTGCATCTTTAATTTTTTTGAACAATTGTTTGAAACGAATATCTTCTTTACTTGTTACTTGCTTTGTTTGTCGTATAAAATCGTCTAAATCTGGAGATAACTTAAAATCTTCCGGGCATACGCCTGCTTTGAGTGAACTTTTTAGAATAAAAGCATCCACAACAGGTGAAATCACTATCAGATAATGCGGCTTGTTGGAATGTTTGTACAAACAGAGAGAATCTGTTTGGCAAATCTTCTCAAACTCTTCCACATATTTTATTTTTTCCTTATCATTATCCACAATACCGAGTGCAAAATCGTCTTTCAATTTCCCTTTCATTATTTTGACTACATTATTACATCCTTTTTGATGATTGCATCTTTTTATGGAAAGCAACGTTTCAATCAAATTGGTGTCGATATAACATTCGGAGATGATACAAAAGTCTTTATTGTCTACTGTCATTATTCCAAAAATGTTTCCGTATTGAAAAATAAATCAACTCCATATTCATACGTTTCTTGCAATTCCTCGTCGCTTAATCTTTTCACTACCGTTTGTTCGTCTTTATAATGAATCAAATAGATTGCGAGTTCTTTCCTTACCGATTTCAATTCCAAAAAATCATTGACTACATACGGGCTATGAGTGGTAATAAAAAATTGATTAGTCTTTGAAGAGATAATCTCCTGCATCATATTTGATATATAAGAAGGATAAGCTTGGGCTTCAGGTTCTTCAAAAATCAATACGGAATTTTGGTTACTTTCTATGGCTGCTTTATAAAATATCAGTCGCTGCAACGAATCCGCCATGGAATAGAAAGGTATCGAAAAGATTTCCTCCGGTCCTTTTTCTTTAAATGCTCTGATTTCCCTACTGTTGATATCAAAAAAATATTTCAATCCATATTCTCCGAATTTGTTTGCTAATTCTTGCTTTAATCTTGGCAAATGAGAAACAATATCCATTAAATTACCCCCGCCGGGAGGCAAAAGAAAGTTTGTCGGAAAGTTTTCTTTTTCAAAAACCAAAGGAAAAAAATAACTCTTAAATGAAGTTATTTTGTAATTGATATTCTCCTCTTCCGATAATATGAGGTTATTAAAAAGTAAAAGGCTTTCAACTTCTTGATGTGTTATAGTTACCGCTAGTTTGTTGTTGTACTCACATATTTCCGCTGAACCGTCGGACGTATCCACACGAATGAATGCTTCCCTGTTTCCGTCAAAGAATAACTCTGAATCGTTTTCCACCCTGATAAATTGCCGTATGTGTTTTTTCTTCGCATATTGTAAATAGGGTAAACTGAACAATGACAAAGCCTCTAATATATTGCTTTTACCCACATTCG
>SNRY01000223.1_pt1 | contig 20939 bp, 14 predicted proteins | sample 4693421 | NCBI WGS metagenome assembly SNRY01 (sample SAMN11003215, study PRJNA524138) | termite gut metagenome | isolation source: Bacteroidetes bacterial symbionts from single cell of protist host amplifed... | host: Streblomastix strix ... | reverse complement strand
GCTCCTCCCGGAAAGATGGGTATCAATCCCATGATATTGTTAATGAATATAAAGAAAAAGGCGGTCAACAAATAGGGAGAGAACTTGCGGTAGTTGCGTCCCACACAACTCTTTATGATGTCATCATTGACCATCATAATGAACATTTCCATAAATCCCACAAAGCCGCCCGGAGATACGGTATTTTGTTCCCTTTTACGATACCAACGGGCTACACCCAATATGATGACAACCAACAAGGCGCTGTTCATGAGCAAAGACAACGTTACTTTCGTTATGGAAATGTCGAACGGACGTATTTCTGCACCGGAAGCATTGCGTTCAACAATCTTTCCTTCGTATTTACTTCCTGCGGATGCTATGTAAAATCCCTGATAAGTACCGGCATGTTCTTCAAAAGTGGATGAGAGAAAAGTATGCCATCCGCTGTTATCGCTATAAAGAATAACAGGCAAAGGTATGGTTAGATGTGTATGTCCCCATGTGGTAACATGCCATTCATACGCATCGCCGATATGTCCGAAAACGATACTTTTGACATCCACCGGTTTATTCTCTTCCTCTGCTTCGTGTACGGAAGCCGCAAGTGCGGGCAGACTTGCAAACAGAAGGAAGAAACCTGTTATAAACAAATAGAATGATTGTTTCAGTTTCATTGAGTCCTATTTTTTTTCGATTTCCATTCAAGATGATAGAAAAATATCGTTTCAAATAGTAAGGTTATCAAATAGAAAGCTACAAAAGTAAATACAAATTCCATAATGAAAGTGCGGACAAGTAAACAATAAACCACCAACACAACAATAGAAAGGATAAACTTTTGAACCTTTATTGCCATATAAAACAACAACTTTTTTCGTTGAGTATATTTGTCATATAAGTCAAACAAAAAAAAATGAACAACCCCCAAAACAAAAAAGTATATCGCAATAAAGGGATATCCGCTGAAATAATGTTCGGGAATCAAACTGTGCAAGACATAGAAACCTCCTAAAGCGGTCAATAAAGTAACGCATATATGAATAATTACATAGCTGTATTTTGCACGATTGACGTCCATTCCTTGCTGTTTTTAAGACACACAGACCGAAACAAGTTCGTCGCTAAATTCAACGAAACCTCCTTGTATGTCTATTGTTTGTTCATTACTGCCATTCACAAATGTGATAGTTCCTTCTTTTAAGGAAGAAATAATCGGTGCGTGATGCCGGAGTATCGAAAAAGAACCGGCTATACCGGGAAGAGTAACCCTTGTTACTTCCCCTGTAAACAGTTTCTTTTCGGGAGATACGATATCCAAATGTAAGCTTTCCTGTGACATGGTATCTTATTTTACTTGTTCCATCAGTTTCTTTCCCTTTGCCATGGCATCTTCGATAGTGCCTACATTCAAGAAAGCCGCTTCGGGCAAATCATCCGTCTCACCTTCCAAAATCATCTTAAATCCTTTAATGGTATCTTCGATGGAGACAATCACTCCGGGAACCCCCGTAAATTGTTCCGCCGTAGAGAAAGGCTGGGAGAGGAAACGTTGCACACGGCGAGCGCGGTTTACGACCAAGCGGTCGGTATCCGAAAGCTCGTCCATACCTAAAATGGAAATAATATCTTGCAGTTCTTTGTTACGTTGCAGGATTTGCTTCACCCGTTGAGCCGTTTCGTAGTGTTCCTGCCCGACAATGCGCGGGTCGAGGATACGGGAGGTAGATTCCAGAGGATCTACAGCCGGATAAATGCCCAATTCCGCAATCTTACGGCTAAGCACGGTGGTGGCATCCAAGTGGGTGAACGTAGTCGCGGGAGCAGGGTCGGTCAAGTCGTCGGCGGGAACATATACCGCTTGTACCGAAGTAATGGAACCTGATTTGGTGGAAGTAATACGTTCCTGCATCACACCCATTTCTGTAGCCAACGTAGGTTGGTAGCCGACAGCCGAGGGCATACGTCCCAACAATGCGGATACTTCGGAACCGGCTTGTGTGAAACGGAAAATGTTGTCAATGAAAAACAGGATATCGCTTGCTCCCGAATCACCTCCCATATCGCGGAAAGACTCTGCAATGGTCAGTCCCGACAAGGCTACGGAAGAACGTGCGCCGGGAGGTTCGTTCATCTGACCGAACACCAATGTGGCTTGCGATTTCTCAACTTCGTCGTAATCCACCTTGGAAAGATCCCAATTTCCCGCTTCCATACTCTCTTTAAACGCCTTTCCGTAACGGATAACTCCCGAATCAAGCATTTCCCGCAACAAATCGTTTCCTTCGCGAGTACGTTCTCCTACACCGGCAAACACGGAAAAACCATTGTGCTTCTTTGCAATGTTATTGATTAACTCCATAATGATAACGGTTTTTCCAACGCCGGCGCCCCCGAACAAACCGATCTTCCCTCCTTTGGAATAAGGTTCCAAGAGGTCTATTACCTTAATGCCGGTAAATAATACCTCTTCACTGGTAGTCAAATCTTCGAATTTAGGAGGGTTGCGATGAATAGGATATGCTCCTGTCTTATGCAATGCTTTCATACCGTCGATAGATTCGCCCACAACATTCATCAAACGACCTCTAATTTGATTTCCTATGGGCATCGTCATAGGACTACCCGTAGGATATACTTTCATTCCGCGCCGTAATCCGTCGGTACTATCCATTGCTACGGTGCGAACAGTATTTTCACCGATATGCTGTTCTACCTCCGCAACAAGAATCTTGCCGTTAGGTCTTTTAATCTCAAGTGCGTCATGGATACTCGGAAGTACCGAATCAATATCCGTACCCTCAAAGTAAACATCAATCACAGGACCTATTACTTGAGAGATATGTCCGATAGTTTGTGACATAAGAACTCTATTTTATTTTGTATAAATGATAGTTACAAAGATATAATTTTTTTGATGAATAATAAAAAAAAAGGAAGGGCATCATCCTCACGAATGACACCCTCCCGACAAAGTTAAAGGTTTAGGTTATTGGTTAGTCGGTGAATGTCCTAAAAGGTACAGCATCATAACAGATGACTTGTACATTATAATTGTTATAGGTGGACAAAGTCGTTCCCACGAATTCCGCTGCCGAAGAAGATACTTGTGTAAATACACTTGCTAACCCTACTGTTACGGGATCTCCCATCGGGAGTAATATCACTTGCAAAGTAATCAATGAAAGGTCGATGTTACGACCGGTCAAGCGTATGGTCTTGGAAGTGGATAACTTCAAAACATCGCCCTCCGGCTTTGCAGCCCCATCGTAACTTATGCTGAGTAGCTTCGAGGCTTTGGGGTTGTCTTGCGACGACCAGTCTCCCATAAGATACACCGTTTCTTCATTTCGTTTTTTAACACGGAATATCGTTTTCGGATTAGCCATTACATACGTTACCAATGCGTCATTGTAATCTTCCAATGTGAGAATGCCGTCCACAGGCAGGGTTTCAAAGGCGGCAAACAGCGCTTCTTTATTAAGTTTAAAAAAATTGTTTCGCTGACTACCGTATTTCGTTTTATCGAACGATACGTTAATGTCGTCTTTGACTAATGCCATGAATTGGGAAACTTTCTTGAAATTGGATTGCGCTTCCGATTGTGCGCTTGACCGTGTTTGCTTTGCACGTGATGTAATTTTTTCCGACAAAATTGTTCGCCCTCTAACGGTACGATACGTTACATTACCCGCCGATTTGCGTGCTTTGCCAACAGCTAATGATTGAATAATTGCCATAATTCTGATTTTTTAATAGTTAGGTTTACTAATAAATTACTTCTGCTTTCCGGATTGCTTCTACAAATATAAAAAGTATAACTGATATAAGCAACAAAAAAGACAGAAAAAAACAATAAAAGACAGAAAAAAACAATTCTTTTAACTGTCTGAAAATTAGATGTATAATAAAAAATAAGATAACCTTCATACAGATTACCGAACGTAACAAGCATGAATATGATAAAGAAAAAGGAGGACGTAAAAGTTCTCGTCCCCCTTCTTTCTACACTAACAATTTTTCTACCTATTTACCTCTATTGTCTTATTCTTGTGTCAAATCGACAGCATAGTTGGCTCGTCTGCCGGAAGGGAAAATGCCCGTGAGGAACAATACCTGATCGGGAGATTTTATTGCCGATCTCAATGTTTCTTCCAGTTCTTCAACCTTGTGTATCGGTGTACCGTTGGCTTTTAAGATGATAAATCCTTTCCGGATACCGGCATCCGCCATCTTACCGGAACTAATTCCCGTTACTTGTAAACCGTAGCTTAGGTTTAACTGTTTTTTCAAATCATCGGGCAATTCGTTGAAAGCAGCGCCTAAAATTTCCATTCCTGCATTCTTGACTACCTTGGTATTACCTTGCTCATTCCGCAACGTTACTTCCACTATTTTTTCCTTCTTATTGCGAATCAGCTTTACTTTTATCTTGTCCCCCGGACGATGTTTTGTCAATGCTTCCTGTAAATCGGCGAAAGTTTTCACTGTTTTTTCGTCGATACCCACAATCACATCATCCACCTTAATGTCGGCACTGGATGCGGAACCTCCCTCTACTATTTCCGAAATGATAACGCCATCAACCACTCCAAGTTCTTTTTCTTTTTTCTTTTCTTCATCGCTACCCATCATTTCCCCCACAGAACCACCTCTAATGCCCAACATGGCGCGCTGAACCGTTCCGTATTGTTTTAAATCGGCAACGACCTTAGTCATAATGCTCGTTGGAATGGCAAACCCATATCCCGCATAAGCACCCGTAGGAGAAGAGAGTACGGCGTTTATTCCCACCAATTCGCCTTTGGCATTAACCAATGCTCCCCCGCTGTTGCCACGGTTGATAGCCGCATCCGTCTGGATAAACGACTCTACGCCTCCGTTGTAAACCCCCAACGAACGGGCTTTGGCGCTAACAATACCTGCCGTCACCGTAGAAGTCAGGTTGAAGGGATTACCCACTGCCAATACCCATTCTCCTACTTTCAAGGCGTCGGAATTGCCAACCGGTATGGTAGGAAAATCATTGCCTTCTATTTTTATCAATGCCAGATCGGTATTTGCATCCGTACCTATCACTCGACCTTTGAACTCGCGGTTATCATTTAGCTTGACACTAATTTCATCCGCACCCTCTATGACGTGATTATTGGTTACGATATAGCCGTCTTTGGAGATGATAACACCCGACCCGAAACCTTTTTTAGGTTCTGTTTGTATTTGCCGTTGCTGTCCTCCCCTGTTACCTTCTCCGAAGAAATAATCAAACAAATCGGGCATTTGTTGTACTGTTCTGGTTTTAGACGCCTCGATAGAGGTGATATGTACTACGGCATGAACGGAAGTTTCCGCTGCCTGGGTTAAATCCACCGGTTGAGCTTCTATGGTATTATACGAAGCTAACTTGACATCGGGGTTTTGCGAGAACATTTCATTGTACGTCTTCATTGCTACCGCTTCCGGTTCGGACTTTACCCATGAACATCCCGTAAATCCTGCAACTGTTGAACTAAGAAGGACGATTACCCCTATCACAAAAAGATTTTTAATTGTTCGTTTCATAATTATTACTTCTTTATTTGTTAATATTCGGTTTTATTTAACATTCATGACATTAAAATAGCAACAAATTTTGTTCATTGTATTCATTTGGCATATTTTCTTATTCTCTTTTAACAGTATTTGTTTATGGCTTAACAGCGCTTAACGGCAAGAAATGACATATTTACATTTATTGTGACAGAAAGTGTACTTCACTTTCTACCGGACATAAAGCCGTGAAATCATACGCTTTTTACCCTCGCTTTCAACAGATGCAAATTGTTCGATAACAAGGACAATATCCGGCTTATTACGGAAGAACTACTTAAGAAGTGCAAAAAGGGTGTCCGACTTTGAACACCCTTTTTATTCTCATACTATTTTTATAATCAGTATCCTTGAATTAATTAATATGCAATTTCAATTAGTAAGTTTCTTATTTCAAAACAAAAGAACCTTCCAATCCTTCGACACTGTTAGGACCGATCCATAATTTGAAATCTCCCGGCTCTAATATTTCCCGGTCTTCATTATTCCAAAATTTCAAGGCATTAGTTGTTAGGGTAAATTCAACTGTTTGAAATTCACCCGGTTTCAATGTGATTTTGTCAAATGCTTTCAACTCTTTTACCGGACGGGTAACGGAACCGACTAAATCACGAATATACAGTTGAACGACTTCGGCTCCTTCTCGTGTTCCTGTATTTTTAACTATGCAAGAAGCTGTTAATTGGTCGTTTTTCCCGATTTCCATAGCCGAAAGTTGTAAATTGCTATATTCGAAAGTAGTATAGGAAAGCCCATAACCGAAAGGAAACAAGGGGTCTTTTCCGGCATCCAGATAATAACTGGTATTGCCCAGAGAAACTTGTTCTGCTTCTAAAGGAATATTCTCAATAGTTGATAATTCATTTGAAGGTGGACGTCCTGTATTCTTATGATTATAATAGATAGGGGTTTGACCTACCATTTTAAGATAAGTCACCGGGAGTTTTCCCGATGGGACAGCTTTACCGAAAATCAAATCCGTCAATGCCGGTCCTCCCATCGTTCCCGGGTGGAAAGAAAAGAGATAAGCATCTACCAATGGTAATTCTTTGTATATTTCGATAACTCTCCCCGCCATTACAATCAATACGATGGGTGTACCTGTTTTGGCAATTTCGGCTAATAATTCTTTTTGGGCACCCGGTAAGGCAATTTCGGCTCGGCTATGCGCTTCACCGGAAAGAATAGCTTCTTCACCGGCAAGGAATAATACGATATCGCTCAATTTAGCAGCTGAAACCGCTTGTGCAAATTGCTTCTTGTTCAAGTCACGGCTGAAATGGAGTCCTGCAACATAATTGATTTTTAGTTGAGAAGCATATTCTTTTCTGAGAGCAGCCAAAGGGGTAACGGTATGCGATTTTTCACCGTCGAATACCCAGCTGCCTAATTGGTCGTGCGGAGCATCCGCCATCGGACCGATTACGGCTATTGATTTTATTTTATCGCTCAATGGTAACAAGTCATTTTCATTTTTCAGCAGGATAGTACTTTCAATAGCAGCCTCTTTGGCTTTTACCAAATGGTTTTCTGCATAAAAAATGGAATCTTGGAGTGCTACGTATGGATTATCAAATAGTCCCAATTGAAATTTGAGTTGAAGTATGCGGCGAACCGCTTTGTCAATATCCGTTTTTTTCACTTTCCCCTCTTTCACTAATTGAGCCAGATTGGATGTGTAAACATGATTTTCCATGTCCATATCAATTCCGCTATTGAGTGATTTCTCGGCTGCTTCGGCAGGATCTTTCACATATCCGTGATTGATCATTTCACCGACAGAATTCCAATCGCTGACTACAACTCCGTCAAATCCCCATTCTTTGCGAAGCACTTGTTGAATAAGGTAGGAATTTCCCGAGTTAGGTATTCCATTGATTTCGTTGAAAGAAACCATTAACGTCCCTACTCCTGCATCAACAGCTGCTTTAAAAGGAGGTAAATATGCATTTCTTAATTGTTCGGTGGAAATAATGGCGGTGTTGTAATCAAGACCGCCCTCGGCGGCTCCGTAACCGGCAAAATGTTTAGCGCAGGCAGCTATGGATGTCGGAACACTTAGGTTTTCACCTTGCAATCCCTTGACCATGGCTACACCCAATACGGAAGTCAGATAGGGGTCTTCCCCAAAACCTTCTATCACACGTCCCCAGCGTTGGTCACGGGCGATATCGAGCATCGGTGCAAATGTCCAGCGAATACCTACCGAGGAGGCTTCAACAGCTGCTATCCGCCCGCCATTTTCTACTACCTGAGGATTCCATGAGGCGGCTTGTCCCAAAGGAACCGGAAAAATGGTTTTGAAACCATGGATGACATCGCGCGCAAAGAGGATAGGAATGCCCAAACGGGTTTCTTCCACGGCTGTTTTTTGTAAAGCATTGATGATATTGGGATCTGTTTCATTCAATATAGAACCGATACCGTTTGCTTTAATTTGTGCAACGACATAATCGGCATAACCGCCACCGGTTATTTGATTCAATTGACCTATCTTTTCTTCCGGAGTCATTTTACTCAGGAGGTCATTGGCTTTTTGATAGAAAGGATCATTTCCTTTATTATTTTTGCAAGAAGCCAATGAGACGAAAAATATTCCAATGAAAAGAAACTTTAAAGATTGTTTCATACTATCTCAATGTTTGAAAATGATTACCGATAAGATAAATATACCAGCGTTTATGTATATTTACAACTCTTCCGCTTTTGATTTTTTAATGTTTAATCCCGATTTTCAACCAATTCATGCAAATGTTTCCCTTATTGATTTTCAATCGTAATGTATGTTTTCCCGGAGCAGGATGAATCTTGGTGTTGGCTGTAGCCCATATAGAGGTCTGTCCTGTAGAAGTTAATGTTAATGTCGTTTCCGATACCCCGTCTATCATCACGTCCAACTCCGAATCATTGAGACTGGCATAACGGACTTCCAAGTCAAGGGCTTTGTTGCGATCAATTTCTACTTGATATTCTACCCATTCGTTAGTGACAAAGCCATACAGTTCCAGTGTTTCATCTCCTGCATCGGTGGTAGGGCGTATAAAAGGACCATTTGTCCAACCGCTTTTGCCTACGCTCTCAGCAATACAGACAGAACTGTAATGTTCCGCTTCAATGATTTGTTCTTCAACATAATAAGTATTTTTATCTTGGGAAGACATATTTACAAATACCTTTCCTAACGGAGTTAATTCTACTTTACTGGATTTAGTCAACAAATACATGTAAGGAAAATCTTCTACTTTGTTTCCGCCCCTTGGGATAAACCATGCGTAACGGAATACATTGGGATCACTTTCCATATAATTGATAATATCAACCATATAGTTCATTTGGCCCTCTAGTTTGAAATTACCGGCATTCACTCCGTCCCAAGCGCAAAATTCTGTTAACCAAACAGGTTTGTTATATTTTCTAAACCGTTCGATATACGATTTTGTTGCTCCTCCATCGGGCATGTAGCTGTGAATGGAAATGCCGGAAATATCGCTGATGGGTATTAATTGGAAAAATTCGTCCAACCATGTAATTGGATCACCATATCCGGACAATGTACCGTAGTTCATGGCAGGGGAGATTATTTCCAAGCCCAATTCGTCAGCGATGGATTTCACCGCCGGCCAACGGTCTGCGGCTTGCCTTGGTGTCATATTCGCCTGATCGGTAAGATTGGGCTCATTAAACGCCAATAAGTATTTACATTCCGGATGTCGTGTTTTATATGCGCGAAGCCGGTTGGCATCAATCCCATTCCATGCCATCGGGCAAAAGTCCATATTGGTCTCGCCAATGACTGCATCAAACGACGCAGTTTGATCGGGTCCCCAATTGTATGACCATGAAGCTCCCTTTCCCAAAAGCTTTACATCATCTGTGAATTGAAAAGCAAAAGAAACGCCTCTTTTTTCACTACGTGATTGGGTTACCGGCGTTTTCGGTTCATAGTCGTCTATTTCTTCTTCTTTTTCGTCTTCATCCGTTGTACTGGCTTCATCACAAGCCAATAATGCAAATAAACAGAAAAAATAAGTAATAAATAGTAAGTAGCGGCGGGTGTTCATATATGTTTATGTTTATAGCAATTTATCATTTATACTGATATACTCTTATGTAATCTACTTTCATTTGTACAGGATGTTCGAACATGTTAGCGTCAATGGCGGGTCCCCCCCCACGTTCCACCGATAGCCAGATTCAAGATAAAATAAAAAGGTGTATTGAAAGGCCAATCTTCGATTGTGTTTTGAAGCGTTTCGCCAGATGCTCCTGTAAGTTTTTCGTCGATATAAAAACGGATAATGTCGTAACCGGCGAGATTATTTTCCACCCATTCAAGGGTAAATGTATGGAAAGTGTTTTCAGCATCATCAAGATTACTCCTTTGGTTCCAATTTTGACCATTCATCCCGTTTTTATTCTTTGTGTGAAGTGCATGGGAAAGCATTTTCGGTTCTTTGCCAACATGTTCCATAATATCGATTTCACCACAACCGGGCCATCCTCCCTTGCTCCCCAACATCCAGAATGCAGGCCAAGTACCTGTGCCACTCGGTATGCTCAAACGGGCTTCTATTTTCCCGTAAGTGAATGATTGCTTGTTTTGAGTGGTAATTCGTGCCGAAGTATAAGCACTGCCACTATAATTTTCTTTTTTTGCTTCAATAATCAAATAACCGTTTTCTACCTTGATGTTCTCGGAACGGTTGGTATAATATTGTTTTTCATCATTACCCCATCCCCAGTTTCCCGTACCTGTTTCATAATTCCAATTATCGGTATTCAGGGATGTTCCCTCAAATTCGTCCGACCAAACTAATTCATAGCTTCTTTCGGGTACTGTAACAACACATTCTGCAATGTGCGCTCCCAGGGTTACCGTAATTTTGGTTGTACCGCTCGAAACAGCAGTAACAACACCATAAAAAACCGTAGCCACATTTGCATCTTCAGACGACCAAACTGCAGGTTCGTCCGATACCGGCGCTTCAACAACGGCCAAAGTCTCCGTTTCACCGATTTTTATCGTTGTTGCCGTTTTATTTAACTTGATACTGCCGGATGTTGTCGTTCCATCGTCACCGGCACAAGAAATAAGTATCAGTAAGCTTGCGAATACTATGGAAAATAAATTATATTTCATAATTTAGTTGATTGAGAATGAAATGTGGAGAATGAAGAATTATTCCGGCAAATAGAAATTTCCTATAAAATTCTTCATTCTCCGTTTTTCAATTCTATAGCTTAGTTCGCTTTTTTATAGAAGAATACAGCATCCATATCCAGCGTTTTACCTATCCCACCACCGGCAAGGAATGCAAAAATATTTGCATCAACGAATGGATTTTGAAAAGCTCCTGGCTGTAGTTCTATGAACTTAGTTATAGGAATTTCAAATTCATGCCATTCGTTATCCCTTTCGAAATTATAACTGGGGAGAATATCGTTATCCCCAGGCGCGTTACCAATAACAATCTTAACTTCCATTGCTTTATCGTCAGTAATTTTATCTACTGCAAAAATAAAAGTGTAAGCAATTTCTGGTTGTGCGCTTTTCAATGCAATATGGAAATAATAATCTTCGGGAGAAGCAGCCAACTTTGTCATATCAATAGTACCAAACTCAGGACCAATCGCATATCCGGCACCTGACCAATCAGTATTGGCTACTACAAGGCTTACCCAACCTTCCGGTTCTTCATAAAAATTAGGACCGACGGGCGTTCCCCCAGAAAAAGTTCCAGACCAAACAAAAAGATTCTTATTGACTTCATCCGGACGGAAATCAATAGTAACTTTGCTTTTGATAGCTTCAAAAGCACTTTCACTCAAAGAAATAACATAATAATCGCTACCTTGCAAAGAAGGAAATTGACTTGTAGAAAGTGGTTTGGGAGTAACCGTTACCTCACAAGTAGCACTAAAAGCCCCACAAGCGGCGGCAATAGTTGTCGTACCTTGTGTAATACCGGTTACCACGCCGTTGGTGACAACAGCGACTTCAGAGTCAGATGAACTCCACGTAATAGAACCGTTTGCACCCGCAGGTTCCAATGTGGCAGTGAGGGTAATCGTAGCTTCCACATCAACAGACGCTGTTTCCTGATCAAGGGTAATGCCGGTTACTGCAACATCATCATTGTTGTTTTCGTCGTCACTACTACTGCAAGAAAAAATGAATAATGCCAAAAGCATACTCATCGCCGATAAAAAAATTGTTTTTGTTTTCATTGTAATTAAACTGAATTAAATTAGTAAAAAAAAATACATCTATCTTCAATCAATATCCCGGATTTTGGTCCATCGGATTCAAATCAATTTCTTGACTTGGAATCGGGAACAATTCGTGTTTCCCTTTGATAAATTCCGCTATATGGCTTTGAGCTTCAGGGTTTTCTGAAGTTTTGTAAGCATCCATTGTTTCTTTGACAATATCCCAACGGCAAAGGTCGAACCAACGATGTCCTTCCATAGCCAGTTCTACCCGGCGTTCATGGCGAATAGCTTTGCGCAGGTCGGTTTGATTGTCGCTGTATGGAGCATAAGGAAAGTCCGGCAAGAAATCTGTTGCTCCACGGGCACGAGAGCGAACACTGTTCAATGCTGTTTTGGCTTCCGCCAACTGATTGGTTTCGCAGCAAGCTTCGGCATACATCAATAAAACATCCGCATAGCGAATTACTTTCGTATTCAAAGGTCCACGAGTAGCATGCGATAATGCAATATAACCGTTATCACCGATATACATACCTGTTTTTTTATTTAAATAACGGGAACCTAAATAAATTTCCTGACTCGGATTTTCTATTTGTGCATCGGTTGGATTTAAAATAGTTGCGTCCCTGCGAATATCACCGGTTTCATATTCATCGTATAAATTTTGAGTCGGTTTATCAAAACCCCATCCGCCACCTAACAGAGAGGAACGGGAGCGAGTCAGGGTCACCGAGAAAGTACCGCGGGTATAACCGTTTCCGCCTTCGCCGTTTCCACCGCCATAATCACTGGTTGTATCATCGGTGTATTGTATCTCGAATACGGATTCGGGTCCGTTTTCTCCTTCTAAGGTAAAATTAGAAGCATAATCAGGAACTAAATTGTATTGCCGGGAATTAATAATCAAATCACCCCAATTTTTAGCCTCCGAATAATTGTGGTTGTAAAGATTGGCTTTCAACAACATCGCTTGAGCAGCTCCTTGGGTTGCCCGTCCTAAGTCTTTGGGGGCATATTCGTCTTTTTTCCATAAAAACTGGTTCGCTTCTTCCAAGTCATTGATAATAAACGCATAGATATCACTGATAGAAGCACGAGGTTGTTGCCATTTGGTAGAGGAGTCAAGCACAAAGTCCACCAGAGGAACTCCTCCGAATGCACGTACCAAGCGGAAATAATACATGGCTCGCAAGAATTTCAATTCACCTATCAGACGATTTTTTACATTGAGAGTCAATATACTATCAAGTTGCATTTTGGGAATTTCCTGTAAACTCAGATTACAACGACCTATTCCTTGATATTGTGTCCGGTAGTAATCCAGTAACAGGCCATTATTACTGATAGTTTTGAAATTTTCCATATCATACACATCAGACATGTCATTCAAATTTTGACCACCTTTCAATGCATCGTCGGAAACGACATCTCCAATGAAAAATTCACTGTAGTACGTATAATTGTACTCCCAACTCAGTGGAACATAAGCGGCATTCGTACTGTAAATGGCTGCATTTCCGGAAGAAAAATAATCGTCTAATTCCGTTACTCCGAGCGGCGGTTCTTCCAACCACGCATTACATGATGTCATAAGTAATGTAAAAAACACAATTACGATACTGTTTAAATTATATTTCTTTATTGTTTTCATTTCTTTATCCCTTTCACGTTTTTATTAGAAGCTCAAATTCAAACCAAACAGAATTGTCCGGGATTGCGGATAATTGCCATAGTCGATACCACTCCCGATTTCAGGGTCATATCCACTATAACCGGTGATTGTAAGCAAGTTACTTCCGGAAACATAAAAGCGGCAACGTTCGATATTCCATTTTTCGGTTATTTTTTTAGGAATTGTATATCCTAATTGCAAATTTTTTAATCGCAAATAAGCTCCGCTTTCAACCATTCGGCTGGTTACCACCTTATTATTCATTGGATTGCCAATGGGATTCGGAATAGTCCCATCCGGATTGATTAAAGCATGCCAATCTATGTTACGGGATTCCATACTGGCTTTTATTACATCTGTATAATCAATCCATACATTCTTCATCGTTGTACTTAAGGTTGCATCATTCCCTGCACCTTCCGTACGGTGTCGCACATCATTGTAGAGTTTATTTCCGTAGATGCCTTGAAAAAATATCTGTAAATCAAATCCTTTATAATCGGCTCCGATGTTCAATCCGTAAGTAAGCCAAGGGAATGGATTTCCCAGATTTGTTTTGTCATAATCATCGATCTTCCCATCCGGCATACCATTAGAGCCGCTAAGGTCTCTATATTTAGCATCCCCAACATGAATACCACTTTCTCCTATGGTACCGTATGACCATAAATGTTCCAAAATTTCTTTTTCTGTTTTATAGATGCCTTCATGTTCATAACCCCATATTGTAAATAAGGGTAAACCTTCATTACTCAATACTTTATCTCCATATACAGGGCTACCTTCATTAAGAGCAATCAATTCATTTTTGATGAAAGATACATTACCGTTGATAGAGTAATTGATTCCATTAATTTTGTTTTGATGATCAAGTGTAAGTTCAATTCCCTGATTTCTAACAGTTCCTACATTTTTTGACGAATCAAATCGGTTTCCTACCTGAGCCGGAGCTTTTACCGAAAGGATCATATCTTTTGTGTCCCTGACAAAAGCATCGAAACTACCAACCAGAAACTTTTTATAAATACCGAAATCAATTCCGATATTCCATTGTTCGGTGGTTTCCCATTTACCGCCTTTATTTATATATGACAGAATAGCTGCTCCATTTACCAGGTCTTGGTTTACTCCGAAAGGATAACCGGTAAATACATTCATTCCTTCCGACATATTCAGAACAAAACTATTGTCGGAAATTTTGTCATTCCCTATTTGTCCCCAACCTAAACGTAATTTCAAGAAATCCAGGTTTTGAATGTCTTTCATCCATTTTTCTTCAGTGATACGCCAAGCCAATGCAACAGAAGGAAAATAACCCCATGTGTTTTCTCGGAATTTACTGGAACCATCGGCACGGAAATTGGCAGTCAGCAAATAACGATCATTGTAAGAATAATGAAAACGTCCTAAAAACGAGGCTCTCCGGCTACGGTCAACCCCATCGTTTGACAACGTTTTCTCCTCTGTTGTTTTTGAGAGATACCAGTTATTCTCCGATGGATTTAAAATAGAGGCTCCCGCTCCTCCTATGGTATAATAATCATATTGTTCTGTTGTTTGTCCTCCCATTAAAGAGAGACTGTGTTTATTTATACCTAACGTATAGGTAATAATATTTTCAAATGTGAGAGTTCGATAACGTCGCATGTCACTGGATAAAAAATTTCTGTCCCTGTGATCATAATCGGAATACCGGTACGCATCTCCAAAAGATCTACTGCGGTTATTAGACAAATCCATGCTTACGGAAGGGTGCCAAGTCAAATTCTTTATGGGCATGATGTCAAGATAGAGATCTCCTACCCAACGTTCTGCTATATCCTGGGGATGATTGTTTTCAACCATCGAAAAAGGATTGGTTACATTTTTAAAATTAGAAGCCGCGGAAATTTGTCCACTCAGATCCTTTCCTTTGTTGTTGATTGCCCCGTCAGGATAGTGAGTGGGGTCCCAGGGCGCCATCGCTATGGCTGCGGAAAGAACGGAAGCTCCCGGACTGGAACTATTATTCATCGCATTTCGACCGGTAGAATTGACAAAAGAAAGATTTTCACCCACTTTTAACCAACTGTGAATTTGATGCGTACTATTTATACGAAGCGTCAAACGTTCATAATTGGAACCGATAATCGTACCGTCTTGATTAAAATAACTGGCGCTGACGGCATAATTGTTTTTTTCATTACCTCCGCTCATTGACAGGTAATAGTTTTGTATCACTGCATTCGAATTGAAAACTTCATCCTGCCAATCGGTTTCTACCGAAGCATAATCCATACCATAAGGATTCGCTGCTGTTTTTAACAGTGGAAAATTAGGAGAATTACCTGTATTGTTTTTCATCCAGGCATTAAATCCCTCCTGTTGATAAAGAGCGATGGATGAAGCTTGAGGATTGATTTTCAATAGAGTTAGGGAAAATTCGTCCCGTTTCATCAAATCCAGTTTCTTCCATCGGTTTTGAAATCCGACGTATGAGTTGAAAGAAATAGTGGTTTTTCCTTCTTTCCCTTTTAGGGTTGAAACCAGGATAACGCCGTTTGCACCCCGAGAACCGTAGATAGCAGTTGCAGAGGCATCTTTAAGAATCTCTGTAGAAGAAATGTCATTCGGACTTAAAAAAGAAATGTTTTCCACAATCACTCCATCTACAACATAAATAGGGCGGCTGTCATTCACTGTGCCGATTCCACGAATACGAACTTCGGCTGCCGCACCGGGTTGACCGCTATTGGCATTGACGGTAACACCGGCTGCTCGTCCCTGCAAAGCCTGGTCAATGCCGGATGCCGGTGTCTTTTGCAGTTGGTCGATTTTAACTGAAGTCACCGCTCCTGTCAAATCACTTTTTTTGATGGAACCGTATCCGATAGCTACCACCTCATCCAGCATAAAAGACTCATACTCCATTTTTACAATCAAAAGGTTGTTATTTTTGAGGACAATAGTTTGTGTTTTATATCCCACATAACTAAATACGATGGATTTTCCTTTCGGAACAGTTAAAGAAAATTTTCCGTCAAAGTCTGTTACAGTACCTAAGGAGAGACCTTCTACAGAAACTGATACCCCGGACAGCGGATCTTCGTTTTCCACGTCTGCTACCACTCCAAATATTTGCCATGTCTCTTGAGCATATATCCATTGTGCAAAAAATACGAATAAAAAAACTGAAAATAGTGTTTTCATTTTTACCTGTGTATTTATGATTTTTTAGTTAGTTTTACAAAATGTAATTATGATGTAATAAAATTTGGAGTTTTCTTCATTACAAAGGAAATTCTTTATTTTCAATCATGAGGCATAAATTCCTTCACAAAAACTCACTTAAGGGTTTTCAAAAACTCACTATTATTACTACAATTAAGATTATAAATATTTGTAAATCAAGCGTATAATATTTTTTATATTGTATAACATATTTCTCAATTATTCTTTTTATTAAAAAAATCTTACTATTAAAAGAAAATGAACGATAATGAACATGAAAAAAATAAATTTTCTCTTGGTGATATTTTTATTTGTTTCGGAATCTATTTTTGCTGCTTATCCTTCTGTACGTAATTTTTCGAAGAAAGAATCGAACACCGGAACACAAAATTGGAGTATTATACAACACCGGAATGATTGGATGTATTTTGCCAATAACTACGGATTGCTCGAATATGATGGATATTATTGGAAAATTTATCCGATTGCCAATTATACAAATGTCCGTTCCTTATATTATGACCGGGAAGAAGACAGGATTTATGCCGGTGCTTTCAATGAATTCGGGTATTATAGCCGTGACGATCGAGGCATACTGAAATATAATTCTTTGGCGAATCGTTTGAACGTTTCCGATAGGGACTTCAATGAAATATGGAATATTCACAGGAACAGTGAAGTACTCTTTTTCCAAGGCGACAGGGAAATATTCCGAATGAAAGATGATTTAATTCAACGATTGAATTTTCCTCATAAAATCAAATATTCCGGAATGGTTCATGGCATACTGTTCATATCTACTATTGAGGATGGAATATTAACTTTAAATGGTGATTTGTTTATTCCTTTGCCGGGAGGCGAATTATTGAAAAACAAGCAAGTTTGTGCCGTTTTACCTTTCAATGAGCAGGATATACTGTTTGTTACAGCTTTGGATGGAGTGTATGTATATAATGGCAAGACCATAATGCCTTATGCTACGGATATTGATAAATTCCTTCACGATAATCGGGTTTTCTGTGCCGGGATAAATGATTCTAAACTGGCTTTCGGAACAGTACGGAATGGCGTGGTAATAAAAGACTTGAATACGAATGAAACTATTTATGCCAATATGGATGCCGGTCTTCAAAATAATACAATACTCAGTCTGGTTTTCGACAAACTGGGAAACCTTTGGCTGGGATTGGACAAGGGAATTGATTATTTGATGATTAATTCGCCTATTTATAACTTGTTTGGCAACAATCGCGTGTATGGTAGTGGGTATTGTTCTGTCGTAAATGGAAATAAGCTGTATTTGGGAACCAATCAAGGTCTATACATAACCCCTTTCCCTGTTATAACTTCGCCCGAACCGCTTAAATTGCAACTGGTCGATCATCTCTTAGAGCAAATATGGTGTTTAACGGAAATTGATAATACCCTCTTTTGTGGAACCGACAGGGGCGCTTTTATTTTAAGGGGTAATAAAGTCGAACGGATTCCCAATATTGATGGCACATGGAAAATGATTAAACTACAGTCGCATCCCGATTATATTTTAGGTTCTTCGTACAAGGGTTTCTTTTTGCTGAAGAAAGTAAACAACCAATGGGTGTATTGGCGTTTAATAAACGGGTTTGACGAGTATGGAGGTATGTTTGAAGAAGATGAAGAAGGCAATATTTGGTTTTGTCATTGGATGAAAGGGCTTTATAAATTAACACTCAATCCGGATTTGGACACTTTTTCCGTCGAAATATGGGACACTTCCAAAGGATTGAATACGACTCGAAACAACGTGCTAGTTAAAATTAATGGCGAATTGATAATTTCAAGCGACGGTGGTTTTTTCCGTTATAATCCTGTAAAAAACAGTATAGAACATGCAAAAAAATACGAAAATCTCTTCGGTTTTCATCCTCATTCCCTGCGTTTGACCGAAATGTCTTCGGGAGATATCTGCTGTATATCTCCCGACTATTTTGCTATTGCATACAAGCAAGACGATGAACATTATAGGGTAGATGCTTCTTCTTTTACTTATTTGAAAAAAAAATTGATTATCGGATTTGAAAATTTTAATTTTATCAATCGTTCCAATATCCTGATAAGCACGGAGGATGGTTTTTCATCGTTGGATTTGGTAGCTGCCCGCAAAATGGAAACCTCGGAAACGCCCTTTAAGGTGGCTGTAAAGAATGTGTTTTTCACCAATAAACGGGATTCTTTGGTAGCCGGATTTTGCTTGATTCCTCACGAAAAAAATATATTCAAATACAAGCAAAACTCCATTCGTTTTGAGTTTATCGCCCCGGAATACCGCGATGAACAGGCTATTAACTACAGCTATATGCTGGAAAATTACGATACGGACTGGTCAACGTATTCAAGCACCAATACCAAGGAATACACCAAATTACCCAAGGGCAGTTACGTATTCAAGGTAAGAGCGAAAAATTTACTGGAATCGAAAACGGCAGAAACGTTTTATCGGTTTACCATTCTTCCTCCTTGGTATGCAGGTACACCTTTCATTATTATTTATGTGCTTGTCATATCGGGACTTCTGGTTTTACTCTTTTTGTATGTGAAAAAAAAATCGGAAGAAGGTGCGCGAGAGATGGAAATCCGGAAAAAAAAGGAAATGCAAGAGCAAGAGAAAGTATTTAAAGCCGATGTGAAGGAAAAGGAAAAAGAGATTGTGGCTTTAAAAAATCAGAAACTTCAATACGAGTTACGGCATAAATCACAGGAATTAGCAAATTCTACCATGAATGTAATCCGGAAAAATGAAATATTACTGGAACTGAACAAGAATATAGAAAAAATCTACAGTGAAATTGATAAATCGGATGCTTCAAAATCGGTTTTTGCAATTAAAAATCGGCTACAGAGCATGCAGCAAGAAATCAAACAAAATATTGAACGGGACGATAACTGGAAAAGGTTTGCGGAAAACTTTGACATGATTTATGAAAATTACCTGAAAAGGCTCAAAGAACAATTTTCTTCTCTTTCTAAGAATGATTTGAAATTATGTGCTTATCTTAAGATGGGATTAAATTCAAAAGACATTGCTCCATTATTGAATATGTCTTTTCGAAGTGTGGAAATGTACCGCTATCGTTTGCGAAAAAAATTGAATCTGATTAGGGACATTAATTTAACCGACTTTTTACAAAATTTTTAATAAATAGCGCATTTAATCCTAACCGTCGATAATGGCAGTGGCTTGATAAAATTTCTTACTATCGCATCGCTACTCATCCATGCTTCGGCTGGAGTACCTCCCCATGAGAGTAGCTTTTTTACGTATAAATGTAACTTTGGACAGCCTCTCAACTCTTTTGTGTATGATTACTCAATGATGACAAGGTCTGTACCTTCAAGCACAGAATCTCCCTTATTCACATTGATAGCTGTTACCTTTCCGTCTTTGTGGGCATTGATAGTGTTTTCCATTTTCATGGCTTCGAGGATGACAACTGTCTGCCCTTTCTTTACCACATCTCCTTCATTTACACGAATATCAAGAATAACGCCCGGTAGTGGAGACTTTACTCCGTCTTTTTTAGCTGATACGGGACGGGAGGAGGGTGTGCTTTCTTTTTTAGGGGCTGCAACAGGGCGCTCAATTTTAACCTCAGGGGCTTCAACCGGCTTCTCAAGTTCCACATCATAAGAAACACCGTTTACTTCAACGTGAGCGATATTGTTTTCCACATCATTAATCTTCACATGGTAAGTCTTACCGCTGATTTTATAGTTATATTCTTTCATTATTTCAATCTTTTTCTGTTTCAATGACTAAAAATTACCTCTTTGGAATTTCACGCAGCATGAAAGCTTTTGAACTCCACGGAGAATAAACCTGACTTACTCGATTGATGGTCAAAACCATACTTTCCGTATCATGTACGTTGTTGCCCAAATATTCATGCAATGCCATAGCAATAGCGGCATGTGCCCCACCGGCATCTATTTCCTTTTTTTCTTCGATACTCATAACAATAATTAGTTATCAATTACAACGGAATATTACCGTGTTTCTTGGCAGGATTTGTTAACCTCTTGGTTTGTAATTGTTGCAATGCGCGGATAATGCGGAAACGGGTGTTTCTTGGTTCAATTACATCATCTATATAACCATACTTGGCAGCATTATAAGGATTGGCAAACAGTTTCGTGTATTCTACTTCTTTCTCCAACATATATGCAACAGGGTCGGCAGCTTCTTTAGCTTCTTTGGCATACAATACTTCCACCGCACCGGCTCCACCCATTACGGCGA
>SNRY01000222.1_pt1 | contig 20949 bp, 21 predicted proteins | sample 4693421 | NCBI WGS metagenome assembly SNRY01 (sample SAMN11003215, study PRJNA524138) | termite gut metagenome | isolation source: Bacteroidetes bacterial symbionts from single cell of protist host amplifed... | host: Streblomastix strix ... | reverse complement strand
ATTGAAAAAAGCCATTGATATGGCTGGAGCTTTAAAGAACTGACGGATGAAAAAGATATTCATAGTGGATAATTACGACTCTTTCACCTATAACCTGTATCATCTGGTAAATGAGTTGGGGGATGTGAAGACAGTAGTACGCCGTAACGATAAAATCATACTTGATGAAGTAGAGGCTTTCGATAAGATTATTCTCTCACCCGGTCCCGGCATACCGGAAGAAGCAGGAGTACTGTTGCCGTTAATCCGCCGGTATGCTCCTATGAAAAGCATATTAGGCGTTTGTCTCGGACATCAGGCGATAGGGGAAGTGTTTGGCGGGAAGTTAGAGAATTTAGAGGAAGTCTTTCACGGAATACAAACGCCTATCAACATCATTGGTGAGGATATTTTATTTAAAGGATTGGGTGAGCAATTATTTGCAGGGCGTTACCATTCTTGGATTGTAGGCAAGGACGGTTTCCCCGATTGTTTGAAGATAACAGCGGAGAGTGAAGAAGGATACGTTATGGCATTGCGTCATAAGGTTTATGACGTACACGGGATACAGTTTCATCCCGAATCCATACTTACTCCGCAAGGACGAATCATTATTGACAATTTTATAAACGGATAGGATTATGAAACAGATATTATATAAACTTTTTGAACATCAATATTTGGAACGCAATGAAGCTCGCGAAGTATTGCAAAACATTGCGCAAGGAAAATGTAACGAAGCGCAAACAGCATCTTTGATTACTGTCTTTTTGATGCGTAACATATCGGTAGAGGAACTTTGCGGCTTCCGCGATGCGTTGTTGGAGATGCGCGTACCCGTTAACCTTAGCGAGTTTGCTCCGGTTGATATTGTGGGTACGGGTGGCGACGGTAAAAATACGTTCAACATTTCGACGGCTGCATGTTTTACCGTAGCAGGGGCAGGATACCCGGTGGTAAAGCACGGCAATTATGGAGCGACTTCCGTAAGCGGTGCAAGTAACGTAATGGAACAGCACGGAGTAAAGTTTACCAATAACGAAGACGCATTGCGGCGGAGTTTGGAGGCTTGCAATATGGCTTATTTGCATGCTCCGCTTTTTAATTCGGCAATGAAGGCTGTGGCTCCTGTGCGTAAGGCGTTGGGAGTACGTACATTCTTCAATATGTTGGGACCGTTGGCAAACCCTGTATTTCCTAAGTATCAATTATTGGGGGTATATAATTTGCCTTTGTTGCGGCTGTATAGTTATACGTTTCAAGAAAGCAATGCCACTTTTGCGGTGGTTCATAGTATGGACGGATATGACGAAATTTCCTTGACAGGCGAATTTAAAGTAGCGACGGGAACGAATGAAAAGATTTATATGCCGGAAGATTTAGGCTTTGTCCGTTGTAAGGAAGCTGACCTCTATGGAGGAGATACCCCCGAAGAGGCAGCGCGAATATTTGATAATGTGATGAATAATCGGGCTACGCAAGCGCAAACGGATGTGGTAACGGTCAATGCCGGTTTTGCCATTCATGTGATTTGTCCGGGAAAAGCGATTGAAGAGTGTATTGCCATAGCGAAAGAGTCGTTGGTGAGCGGGAAGGCAAAAGGAGCATTAAAGAAGTTCTTGGAAATTAATGGATAATGATTGCTTTGCCTGATCGTTTTGCTGACATCAGCAAAACGATTATATGTTTAAAAGATTAAACATAATGAAGGATATTCTTAAAGAGATTATTGCTAATAAGCGTTTTGAGATTGATTTTCAGAAACAGAGCGTTTCATTGGAACAGTTGCAAAACGGATTGACGGATAGAACTTTCCGTCGTTCTATGCGAGCGGCACTTGCCGAATCGTCTTCCGGTATTATCTCGGAGTTTAAGCGACGTTCGCCTTCTAAAGGATGGATAAAAGAAGATGCGGATATTGATAAAATCATTCTGGCATATACTCAAGCGGGAGCGTCGGCTCTTTCTATTCTTACGGATGAAAAGTTCTTCGGTGGCAATTTGGGAGATGTTCGCACGGTGCGTACATTGACGGACATTCCTATCTTGCGTAAGGAGTTCATTATTGATGAATATCAGTTGTATCAGGCGAAAATTGTAGGAGCGGATGCGGTATTGCTTATTGCAGCGGTATTGGAACGGGGTAGGTGTGAGGAGTTGGCGGGGAAAGCGCATGAACTTGGTTTGGAGGTTTTGTTGGAAATTCACGATAGCAGCGAATTGGCTTATATTACTCCCGATATAGATATGGCAGGCATCAATAACCGGAATTTAAAAACGTTTCATACGGATGTTGAGATTTCCTTCCGGTTGGCGGAAGAATTACCGGAAGATGTATTGCTTGTATCCGAAAGCGGAATATCCGACCCGGAAACAGTGAAGAAACTTCGAATTGCCGGTTATCGTGGCTTCCTTATCGGAGAAACGTTTATGAAGACGGAAAGTCCGGGGGATACATTGAAAGATTTCATCACTCGATTGAGTACATTGCAATGACAAAAGGCTTATTAATAAAGGTATGCGGTATGCGTGAAGCTGACAATATCCGTGAGGTAGAGCAGGCTGGTGTGGACATGATTGGGTTTATTTTTTATCCTAAGTCACCGCGTTATGTAGAGAAAATGCCGGAGTATCTTCCCCAGCGAGCTAAACGAGTGGGAGTGTTTGTTAATGAAGGTATTGAATCAATACTGAATACCATTACTTGTTTTGGTTTGCATTATGTTCAACTGCATGGAGAGGAATCGGTGGAACATTGCCGTCTGTTACGACAGACGGGAGTGTCGGTAATAAAAGCATTCTCTATTTCTCACGAAAAAGATTTGCAAGCGATTCATATCTATGAAGGGCTGTGCGACTATTATTTGTTTGATACCAAATGCGATGAACACGGAGGTTCGGGTAAATTATTCGATTGGAGTATTTTGAACGAATACAAAGCTCAAACACTCTTCTTATTGAGTGGGGGCATCTCTGTTGAGAGTATCGAGGCATTGAAAGAGTTTAAGCATCCCCGATTGTCGGGTATTGACATTAACAGTCGCTTTGAGGTGAGTCCGGGAGTGAAAGATGTACGGAAAATAAAGAGCTTTCTGGATAAATTAACATGACCTATTGACATATTATTAAATTATTGACCTAATGAATAGAATCAATCAATTGTTTGGAACCAATCCAAAGAACTTGCTGTCTGTTTATTTTTGTGCCGGACATCCTAAGTTGGAAGGAACTGCGGATATAATCCGAACGTTAGAAAAAAACGGTATCAACATGATAGAAATAGGTATCCCGTTTAGTGACCCGATGGCGGACGGGATAGTGATACAGAATGCTTCTACGAAAGCCCTTCATAACGGGATGTCTCTCAATTTGCTTTTTGAGCAATTGCAAGATATTCGTCGAAACACGAATATTCCTTTGTTGCTGATGGGGTATTTGAATCCCATTATGCAGTTTGGCTTTGAACGTTTTTGCCGGAAATGTTCGGAATGTGGCATTGACGGGATGATTATTCCCGACTTGCCTTTTAGAGACTATCGGGAGCATTATCAAAGCGTCGCTGAACGGTATAACTTGTATATGATTATGCTTATTACTCCCGAGACAAGTGAAGAACGTATTCGGGAGATTGACAGGCATACAAACGGGTTTATTTATATGGTTTCTTCGGCTGCCACTACCGGAGCACAACAGAATTTCGACGCACAGAAACAGGCTTATTTTAAAAGAATAAAAGAAATGAAGTTGCAGAATCCGAGAATGGTTGGTTTCGGGATTAGTAACCGGGATACTTTTGAGGCTGCTTGCCGATATGCTTCGGGGGCTATTGTCGGTAGCCGGTTTGTAAGCCTGCTTGAAGAAGAAAGTGATGCGGAGAGGGCTGTCAAGAGATTGATTGACGGGTTAAAGAGGTAGAGTTTTACTTATTTTTTAATTCCGCCAATGAGTATTTTTTTTATGCCCTGATGTGAAGGTCTGTTTCCTCCTTACGTACCACCCCCAACGATGGTCGTTCCTCAAGTTCCCACATTATTATATTTATGATCACAGCTGGAGATACTCCTTAAAGAATACATCTTTATTATATATATAGAATTTTATATATCATTGAATATCAGTAATATATATTGGATTAAAGGGGTTTAAACTGGTATTTTTTAGGGAATAAAGGAAGTCTATTTTTTTTTGCAGATTTTATAACATCTTGTTGATAAGCGCCTTTCCGAAATGTTAAAATGCCCGTTTAGAACAAAAGGGGTAGTGAATGCGTATTTTTTTGTACCGTTTTCCGCCCTACTCTTGTATTTTTTAGTTTTTTTACACTTTCCGGATTCGGTATTATTCTCTGAGAATTAAGGCATGAAAAAAGGACTAAAAATAGCCCTCAAATGCGCATATATACGAATATTGCGCGTATATATCCCTTATAATTAAACCTCGTTTAAAGACAGATTAAACCTATTACGTGTTTTTTACCTCTTTCGGATTGAAAAATTCAGAAAAAATTAAAGCAATTGTACTATTTGTTTTTAATTGTAAATTTTAAGACATTGATTATCAAGTAATTATAAAACATAAAATGTATATTTTGTTTTGATGCCCATAGGTCGCTTTGCGGATAATCATAAAATTAATTAACTACAAGAATATGAAAGCAAAATAGTTTTTCTCTACTTTTGCAGTGCAACACAGCAGTATGAAGTGTTCTACAGATACTATTTATTGACATATTCTAATCAAAGAGAAAACTATTATGACTACCATGTATGTCTTTTTTGTTGACGGTTTTGAAGAAATAGAGGCTGTTACTACCGTCGATGTGTTAAAACGTGCGGGTTTGAATGTAGAGATGATTTCGGTTACAGACGACAGAGTGGTGATGGGTTCGCATGGAATACCGGTATTATGCGATGACCTTTTTGAAGAAACGGACTTTGACGATGCCGCCATGCTTTTGCTTCCCGGAGGAACAACAGCTTTGGGTGAACATGCGGGTTTGTGTGAGCTGTTAACGGATTTTGCAAAAGAGAATAAGCCGATTGCAGCTATCTGTGCCGCACCTTCCATATTGGGAACGCTCGAATTATTAAAGGGGAAGAAAGCCACTTGCTATCCCGGCTTTGAGAAATACTTGAAAGGAGCCGAATATACGGGAGAACAAGTGGTGAAAGACGGCAACATTATCACGGGAAAAGGACCGGGAGCTACCATAGAATTTGCATTAGCCATCGTAGAAACAATGATAAGCAAAGCTAAAGCGGAAGAACTGGCACAGGCGATGTGTGTCAAGAGATGAGCAAATACGCTTTGATAGTTGCCGGTGGAAAGGGGTTGCGTATGGGTAGCAAACTTCCCAAACAATTCCTGCCCATAGGTAAGAAAGTCGTGTTAATGTACACTATCGAAGCATTTTATATGTATGATCCGGATATTAACATCGTTTTGGTATTGCCGGAAGAACAGCGTTCTTTGTGGGAACAATTGTGTAACGATAGTTGTTTTAAGATACCACACAGGGTGGTAACCGGAGGAGCAACCCGCTACCAATCTGTAAAAAACGGTTTGGAGTGGATAGAAGGGGAAGGTTTGGTAGGAGTGCATGACGGAGTACGTCCGTTGGTTTCTCTTGAAGTAATAGCCCGTTGCTACCAAGCAGCGGAAACAAAAAAGGCGGTTATCCCCGTGATTGAAATAGCAGAAACCGTACGCAGGTTGCATAATGAGGGAAGCGAAACGGTAAACCGCAACGATTATAAACTGGTTCAGACTCCGCAGGTGTTTGACATTGAGTTGCTCAAAAGTGCTTATATGCAACCCTTTGTTTCTTGTTTTACCGATGACGCTTCTGTGGTTGAGGCAATGGGTATTCCGGTTTACCTGACAGAGGGAAACAGGGAAAATATAAAGATAACAACTCCTTTCGACTTGAAAATAGCAGAAACATTCCTTTCATGTTCGACCTAAGTACACGAGACATCCAATTTTTATCCGGTGTGGGACCGCAACGTGCTGTCCTATTGAATAAAGAATTGCAAATCTATTCTCTGCACGACCTGCTTTATTACTTTCCCTATAAATATATCGACCGCAGCCATATCTATCACATTGCCGAAATAGACGGCAATATGCCTTACATCCAACTGAAAGGAAAGATACAGCGATTTGAAACCCTTGGCGAAGGAAAACAGAGAAGATTGATTGCATATCTTGCGGACGGAACGGGAACGATTGAGTTGATATGGTTTCAAGGCATCAAGTACGTCATAAACAAATACAAACTGTCTCAGGAGTATATCGTGTTCGGTAAGCCCAGTATTTATAATAACAAGGTAAATATAGCGCATCCGGACATTGACAACGTATCGGATGTAGTATTGTCTTCTATGGGAATGCAGCCGTATTACAATACTACGGAGAAGATGAAACGCAACTTTCTCAATTCGCACGCCATTGAAAAGATGATGTCAATTGTGATTAAACAATTGCAAGAGCCTTTGCTCGAAACCCTTTCTGCCAAGATTATTGCGGATTATCACCTGATGTCGCTCACCGAAGCCCTGCGCAATATTCACTTTCCTAAAAACCCCGACTTGTTGAGGCGGGCGCAATACCGCTTAAAGTTTGAAGAACTTTTCTATATACAGCTAACTATTTTAAGATATTCCAAAGACCGTCAACAGAAATACAAAGGATACGTTTTCACTACCATCGGCAATATATTCCATACGTTTTATTCCCAACATTTACCCTTTCAACTTACCAATGCCCAAAAGCGAGTATTGAAAGAAATTCGGAAAGACACGGGAAGCGGAAGACAAATGAACCGTTTGTTGCAAGGAGATGTGGGAAGCGGAAAAACACTTGTCGCATTAATGTGTATGCTCATAGCTCTTGACAACGGTTATCAGGCTTGTATGATAGCGCCTACCGAAATACTGGCACATCAGCATTATGAAACCGTAAAGAGCTTGTTGGAAGGAATGAATATCCGTGTGGAACTTCTTACAGGGTCGATCAGAGGGAAGAAAAGGAAGGCGATATTGTCCGCTCTGTCGGCAAAGGAGATACACCTATTGATAGGAACGCACGCCGTTATTGAAGATACGGTAAACTTTCCGGCATTAGGTTTGGTGGTGATTGACGAACAGCATCGTTTCGGTGTTGCCCAACGCGCCCGCCTCTGGAATAAAAGCATACAGCCGCCGCACGTGCTTGTAATGACGGCTACGCCTATTCCGCGCACATTGGCAATGACGATATACGGCGACTTGGACGTATCCGTCATAGACGAACTTCCACCCGGACGCAAACCTGTGAATACCATTCATCAGTTTGACAGTCGAAAAGAAAGCCTCTATCGTTTCATTCGCCAACAGATAACGGAAGGACGCCAGATATATATCGTCTATCCTTTAATACGGGAAAGTGAGAAGATCGACCTGAAAAATCTTGAAGAAGGCTTTGTTCGCATTTGTGAAGAGTTTCCCGATGTCAACGTTTGTAAAGTACACGGCAAAATGAAAACTTCCGATAAAGACGAGCAAATGAGGCTTTTCGTATCGGGAGAGGCGCGGATTATGGTAGCAACCACCGTGATAGAAGTAGGCGTAAACGTTCCCAATGCTTCGGTGATGGTCGTTGAGAATGCCGAACGTTTCGGATTGTCGCAATTGCACCAGCTTCGTGGAAGGGTGGGAAGAGGGGCGGAACAGTCTTATTGCGTTTTAGTGACTAATTATAAATTGGCGGAAGAAACCCGCAAGCGTTTGGAGATAATGGTACGAACCAACGACGGTTTTGAAATAGCCGAAGCCGATTTGAAGCTGCGTGGTCCGGGAGATTTGGAAGGTACGCAGCAAAGTGGTATTCCTTTCGATTTGAAGATAGCCAACCTTGCCCGGGACAGTCAATTGCTGCAACAGGTGCGAGGCATCGCACAGGCAATTGTTGATGCCGACCCTATGAATACAAATCCTGAAAATGAAATACTTTGGGAGCGATTGAAGGCATTGCGCAAAACGAATGTAAATTGGTCTTCCATCAGTTAAGTGAATTATTCCTTGTCTTTTACCAGCCCTATTTTTTCGGCTTCCCGGAGCATAAAAGCATACGCTTCGTCATAACTGTTTCGGATAACTCCGTCTAATATCGCATCTTTTATTGCACTTTTCAATAGTCCCACTTTGCGACAAGAGGGAAGTCCGAATGCTTTCATTATTTCTTCACCATCTACAGGCGGTTGGAAGTTGCGAATACGGTCCCTTTCTTCCAAATCTTTCAACTTTTGACGTACAAGTTGGAAGTTGTTCATGAAACGCTCTTTCCGTTCTGCGCTTTTGGAAGTAATATCCGCTTCGCAAAGTGTCATCAAATCGTCGATGTCATTCCCTGCTTCAAAAAGAAGACGGCGGACGGCAGAGTCGGTTACAATATCATCGGCTATTGCAATGGGACGCATGTGCAGACCGACCAACTTCTGTACATACTTCATTTTCTCATTCATCGGGAGCTTCATCCGGCTAAAGATACGGGCAACCATCTTCTCACCGATGACATTATGATTGTGAAACGTCCATCCCACTTGTGCATCCCAACGTTTGACGGCGGGTTTTCCTATGTCATGCAATAGAGCTGCCCAACGCAGCCAAAGGTTGTCCGTTCGTTTGCTGATATTATCCAAAACCTCCAACGTATGATAAAAGTTATCTTTATGTGCCCGTCTGTTGCGTGTTTCGACACCTTGCATATTTACCAGTTCGGGAAATATAAGGGATAATATACCGGAGCGTTCCAAATCAATGAATCCTTTGGAGGGAATAGGCGAAAGGATAATTTTATTCAATTCTTCGGCAATGCGTTCTTGGGAAATAATCTTTATCCGGTCTTTATTCCGGCAGAGCGAGTTAAAAGTATCGTCATCGACATAAAAGTTGAGTTGAACGGCAAAACGAATGCAACGCATTATCCGCAAAGGATCATCGCTAAAAGTAACATCGGGATCGAGTGGGGTACGGATTGTTTTTTCTTTGAGATCGCCTATTCCGTTGAAGGGATCTATCAATTCTCCGAAACGGGATTTGTTGAGGCATATAGCCATTGCATTAATCGTGAAGTCGCGACGGTTTTGGTCGTCTTGCAAAGTTCCTTCTTCCACAGCAGGTTTGCGTGAGTCTTGCCGGTAAGATTCCTTGCGTGCTCCCACAAACTCCACTTCCGTATCTTTATATTTGACTTGTGCCGTTCCAAAGTTTTTGAAGACGGATACAGGTATATTGCTCCCCAATTTGGCGGCGAAGGCTTGCGCCATTTGAATGCCGTTTCCTACCACCACGATATCTATATCTTTTGAAGAACGTTGCAAAAAGAGGTCACGCACATATCCTCCCACCACATAACATTCCAGACCGAGGGAATCAGCCGTTTCGGAAATCAATGCAATGATTCCGTTGTTCGGTAAGTTTATAGGTTTGTTTGTCTCCAAGTTCATTGCAGTAAGTTTTCAAGTTCTGTTTTAGAAACTAAGGAGATACCCGTATTAGAAATTATTGGTACTTTCCTCTTTAGGCGCGAAAACCGATGATTTGCCGTACTTCTTTCAAGGTTTTTGCAGCATTTTCCCGTGCTTTTTCTGCTCCTTGACGGGCAACTGTATCCAACCGTCCGGTATCGGCGGAAATATCTTCTATACGTTGGCGAATAGGAGTTATAAAAGAAACAATGTCCTCTGCCAATTGTTTCTTTAGGTCTCCGTAGCGAATGGAACAATCGTTCCATTTTTCATTGAAATAGTCGTAAGTATCTTTGGTAGAAACGATGTCAAGAAAAGTAAAAAGATTTCGGATTACCTCCGGTTTTTCGCTGTTGGGAACAGTGGGACCGGCATCCGTTACGGCTTTCATCACCTTCTTGCGGATAGTCGCAGCATCTTCATACAAATAAATGCAGTTACCGTCCGACTTACCCATCTTACCGGAGCCATTAAGTCCCGGTATCTTAACCGCTTTTTCGGACAGAGAAAACGATGCCGGTTCGGGAAATAAATCCGTATGATACATCGTGTTGAAACGGCGGGCAAACTTGCGAGCCATTTCCATATTTTGTTCCTGGTCTTTTCCCACAGGCACTTTGACGGCTTTGTGCATGAGAATGTCCGCAGCCATAAGAGTGGGATAGGTCAAGAGTCCGGCATTGACCTCATCCGGTTGTCGGCGTGCCTTTTCTTTAAACGTGGTAGTACGTTCCAGCTCTCCCAAATACGCATTCATATTCAGGTAAAGATAGAGTTCCAACACCTCTTTTACATCACTTTGAATGTAAATAACGGCTTTTTCAGGGTCAATACCGCAAGCCAGGTATTCGGCAAGAATGATTTGCGCACTTTTGACAATATCTTTAGGATTGGGGAGTGTGGTCAAAGAGTGCAAGTCGGCAATGAAGAAATAGCAATTGTATTCGTTCTGCATCTGCAGAAAGCTTTTCACCGCTCCAAAATAGTTACCTAAATGCAGATTACCCGTCGGACGTATCCCGCTAACAACTGTTTCCATAAATTTGAATATCTCTCCGTTCTTAGAATCTTACTTGCACCTGCGCCTGTATCAAATTGGAGCTTCCTTTCGTATGCTCGTCTCTGAATGTATATTGCAGTTGCACCCTGCATCGGGGGTAAAACCAATATTGCGCACCCACTACATAGTTTGTTTGTTTATCATCCAGCGTTTTATTCCGGTTGAGATAATCGTAGGAGGCTATCAAATCAATCGTCTTGGGAAGGATGTGATAGGAAGCAATGGCATAGAAACCCTCATTCTCAACATTTTTGTCTTTGCCGCCTAAATACTCCGTACGCAGGCTAAGGGGATTCGTTTCAATCACCGCACTTGCCGCCCACCGGTTGCGCGTATAGTTTTCTTCTACTGCAATGCCGGGATTGGCGCTTGATGCTACCAATGCGTTTCCTTTTCCCTTGATGAAAGAGCCGCCTACCGAAAGCCATTTCAACGGATTCACCATCACACTTCCCACGATGTCCTTGTCTTTATTCCGGTCTTTTATATTGATACCTTGTCCGTTCATTAGGGCAAGTTTGTAATTAAGCATCTTGTTGCATAAATCGCCGTAGATCATCAACCCCATGTCTCTACCGCCCGTACCTCCGAAAAGTCTGTCGCTGTTGTCCACTCCTGCCAGATAGTTCGTTGGCAGAGAATAGCAATTTATCAGTTCAACGGACGTAGGCGACAATAAGTTTTCGTAAGTATATGGAGTTTTGAACTGTCCCACACGTGCCGTCAGCCCTTGCAGGAACTTATATTCGGTATATATTTCCGTCAGGGAAGCGCTACCGCCTAAAGTGTACATGAAGTAGCACAACCACCGGTCGGTAATCTGCCCTTCTGCCATAAAGATAATCCGTTTTACATCAAAAGTACTCGATTCTTCCTTATCGTCATAGGTATATCCCGTTTGTGCATAGCCCGTCAATTGGATACGCTCTTTCAGTGTGTTTGCCACAACAGTGCCGGATGTTTTTTGTGCGAATACACCACTATTCATTAATAGAATAGCAACGATTGATAATAAGATTCGTTTCATGCCATACAAAGCTATTTGATGTTTATTTCAACACGAAATGTTACGTAGTTGTTTCGGCTTGCAAAGCTAAAGAAAAACATAATAATTAAGTACCAATGTCAGGCATAATTTTTAATCTTTTCGTCAAAACCCATAGTAATTCCCGTAAAAATGAAACAACATTCTTAGGCTTATCCCCAACGATAGGACACCCGACCGGGTTCTTTCTGCTTGATTATTAGTAATTAATACCAAACCGCTATCATAACCCGTTGGCGGAATTAAAAAAGCGTAAAAATAGAGATAAAAAGGTTGTACATAAACGTCCTAATTCGTGATCTTGTATGTTCCCTCACACTTGCATAACTATTTGCATACTACCTGCATACGACATGCTAAACGGTTCCCTCCGATTCCTGTCCGATACATGTCCGATTCCTCCCCGTTTCCTCCCCGCTTGCCAAGTGGGGAGGGATACCCGGTGAAGCCCTTGAAAACCGCGTGGAGTGGGTCGAGGACTGCTCGGCGAGTGCTAAGAAAGTCATTGGAATCCCGTGTGAGCTATCATAAATGCTTTACGCTAATTCCGCCAACGGGTTATCATAATATATTTTAATCCATTTAAACCGTGTAATATTTTTTACCGTGTCAAATTCCAAGTATAATTTTTTCAATTCTGCCATCAAATGCCTTTCCACTTCGTATAAAGAATGGAATGTGTGATATTTAAAATTTCCCTTTTCTCTGATATAGTGCCAGAGATGTTCCACCGGATTTAATTTAGGTGATTTGGGTGGCTGAAACAGAGGCACGATATTTTCCCATTTTTTTGCTTTTCCTCCCGTATGCCACGAAGCTTTGTCCATGGCCATTATGATTCTGTAATTTTAATATGTTTGGGACAATTCTGTCATGAAAATATCCATACAAACCTCGTTGGCATAAGGCAGTATCAACGAAAATATCTCGCCTGTTTGGGGATAAGAGCGTCATAACACGTCATTTAAAGTCACCCGTTTGCCTTATTTTTCTTTCATCGGAATGGGTAACGGTTTGGAAACGGAACTTCTGCTTTGATATGCCAAATCGACATTTTACCTACTCGGCAATACAAGACACCCGAAGACATTCATTTCTGAATACCAGTAGTTTACCCTCTTCTTCTCTCCTTTGCTTTTTCTACTGTAGGTTCGTTAAGCATGCGTGCAGGAAGCTGTTTGATGCGGGACTTCCACTGTTTGTTTCGTAATTTCGAGTAAAGCTGTTCTTAGAAGTATCTTATAAAAGAAGGTGAAGGGAAGGGCGGAGAAGGAAAGATATTGAAAAGAAGGTAGAAGTTAAGAGATAAAAAAAGAAGGATTAAGAGAGACGTATTTATAAAAATATTAAATATATTTGGACGAGTTTATGAGAGTAGAAAAAATAGTTCCCATGTTCATGGGAGCTATAAAGTCCAAGAAAGTGGTACAATTAGTATATTGCATTCATTTCAATTCCACAATATGATTTCTTGAGGAGGCAAATATATATAGAATTTGTGATATGGATATATTTTTTATGGTAAAAAATAAAAATATTTAGTATATTTCATTCCGGATAAAAAATATTTTTTTAATTTTGCCCGCAATAAAAAAAATATTAAATTATGAAATATAAAACAGATTGTGGGCATTATCTAGATCATGTAGATACTGTTAACCTTATTCGGTCCTGGGTGAATGCTCTAAAAAAACAAGGCTGGACATATAATAGAGTGCTGGAATACATACTAAATTCTTGTGAGGAGGACGAGTTCGAAATAGAAAAATTCGTTAAAACATTTTTTCATGAAACAGATTAAGATAAATTACGACTGGCTAATAGCTCCTACTGGTGACCCATTTGCAGATGTAGGCGGATTTGTCATCAAAGAATTAGAGGAAAGATTTCCCGACAAGGACATAATGGGGTTAATAGAGTATGTTACTAAGATATATGTGGATAGGTGGGAGGCTAAACTTAATCCGTTTTTCTTAAATTCCAAAATTACTCAACCAGCTTTCAATGCCAAAAGGAAAGTAGAGGAAACAATGCGATATTTTCAGTCGTTGATAGATGAAACAAATTGTGAAAAGATTGGGGTTTGTAGAATAATAGGACAACAAACGAAGTTATTCATAGCCGGTAGGGATAATTCTGTATTATCAGGCTCCGGTACGTTTGTGAACTTTCATCATACGTTTGAAGGCGGTATTATGGTCTCCAAAGAAGCGTTGATTCGTTTTCACTTCCTCCCGTTCGGCTGTATGTATTTGCAAGGAAAAATTGCTTTGATTCATAGTTATAATGAGTTTTATACAGAATACTTTGCGCGTACTAATTGCGAATCGAATTTAGCTGACATTGGGAGAAATATTTCTACCGGTATATTTCAATCAGCATGTAAATCACCCGGAACGGCATTATTCAGATTTATTGATGTTGCTACGATGGATTATAACCGAAAAGGAGGGACTAAAAAGGAAGGTTCATTAACATTGTATCATTTCAGCAATTTCGGAGCAAGTCCGGAAGTTACGGTTTATTCGGTTCCCAATCAATTGTTTAGATTTTATCATTTTACTCAAGGTCCGGGAGTAAAGGCAGATTGGAACTCTTTTATTGCCAGGTATTATGTAAATAGTGAGTATAAAAATGCCAAATACAATGAAGAAACCAACTATATTGATTTTGAGAAGAAAGGAGTTACTATTCCTGAATCGGAGTATAAGAACTGGACGAATATTATATATAATAAACTCTTGAATGGGCAATCTATTCTTAGTGATATGCTTAATCGGAGTAAAAAATATATATTTAGCTTTTTAATAGTAAAAACATATCAAATTAATCTGCGTAATATGAAAAAGGAAACCATATCAAAAATTGAAGAAATGATAGAGTTCATTTTTAATGCAAACGATGAGGCTGGAATAGAAAAGGCTATAAAGAAATTAAATAATGCTCGAAGTCCCTATTTGCTGCGGAGGTTTATTATCAAAGATATTATAGTTAAAAATTATAATGAAGAAAATCAGAACACGATAGTAACCGTAGAAGAATATGCAAATTATTTATTCCCAGATACCAGTTTATGGAGAGAAGTCAGAGATGTATTATTAATTGCTATCTACCAAAAACTCCATGAAAAAGGTTTTAAAATAAATCCGGATTTAGGTTTGAATGACGAAGAAGAAAACGATAATATAACAGAATAAATAAAATTACCAGTATGAAGAATATTAAAACACAAGGTTTTATCTTATTAGATGTAGATGCAGTGGCTCTGAACAATGCAGGAAAAAGCAATTCCACTATGAATGATAACGGAGTAGCAACAAAAACAATCACTAAAAACGGAAAGATGTATGTATATGTTTCCGGACAAGCTTGGCGGTATTGGTGGCGTGAAGCATTGCAAAAAAACTTGAATTGGAGGCTTTCTCCCGTAACAAGGGAATCAAAAATAGCATTTACCAATGCCAATCCGATAGAATATCCGGATGATGATGTGTTCGGATATATGCGTGCGGCAACAGAAAAAGTGACAGATGAAAAAGGAAAAGAGAAGAGCGTTAATATTACGGTAACAAGAATCTCGCCCTTAAAAAACTCTGCAATAGTATCAGTTGCAGCTACCCGTCCGGTAGAAAATTGGTCAAGCATGGCACGTCAGGAAGGGGATGCCGTTCCTTACTCCAAACAAGAATACAGTGCTATAATGAAAGGAATGTTTAGTGTTGATTTAGCTATGGTAGGAACTTTTTCTAATTACAACCGAACCGGATATATGAATTTATCCAAGAAATTGAAAGAAGATGCTTTAGCAAATGGAGCAATTGAAATAGATGACGAATTTGTGACGGGTCAGAAATTAATTCAATTGGAAAAAGCGACTCGTGAAAACCGGATTATTGATGCCTTGCAAGCACTAAAATATATTTCCGGAGGAGCCATGCAAACGGATAATTTAGGAGATGTAACTCCCAAGTTTATTATTCTTGCAACAACTGCTACAGGCAATCACCCATTTACGCACATTGTAAAAACGGAAGGAGCTTATGATGATATTGCGACTTTGAATATTGACGGGATTCGGGAAGTATTGAAAGAATATAGGAATACTTTTATCGGTAAAGTCTTTATTGGTAAGCGGAACGGCTTTTTAAACGATGAGGACGGATCGTTAAAAGCTTTGGTAGAAGAAGAAGAATACAAGGATTTGGTAATGTATGGGGCGGTCAATGAAGTGATTGATAAGTATTGTGAACAAGTAAAAACACAAATAGACTGATGAAACTGTACCGGATAAAAATAAGTTCATGGACTTCGAGTTTCAGGTATCCGAATATTATTTCCGGATTCCAACCTACTTTGGAAGTTCCTCCTGTTAGCACGGTATTAGGACTTATAAATGCTTGTTCGGGGAAATATTTGAAACATAATGGACTTGAAATAGGATATTATTTTGACTATAAGATAAAGGCGACTGATTTGGAAACTATTTATCAGATTGAACAGCATGATCAGGGGTATCCGAAAAATCAAGTAAAATCCAATATCATTAGTCGTGAGTTTCTTTACGATTGCAGGCTTTTTATTTATTTGAAAGACGATTCATTCATAGAATATTTTGATAAACCACATTATCAGTTGCTCTTAGGACGAAGCAATGATTTGGCTACAATAGAAGAAAAAGGTAAAGAAATAGATGTGGAAGAAGTAGAAAATGCAGAATACATTAAAGGGCAAGTCGTTCCGTTTAAAGGAAATTCTATACCCGGATTATTACAGGCATTGCCCAAATATTTCACCGACACCATACCGAGAAAGACTTTAGGAACGGAGGCTTATACCGTCATTTCTTGCAATGACAGTACGGGGAAAACAACTGTAAATGCTTATCGTGATAGTAACGTGGATGATGGAAAGGTGATTGATATTTATTTTCATAAAATAAATTTATGTGATGACTAAGATTGATATATCTTCGGTTTTGGCAAAGTCGGAACCGGAGATTTCTTTGATTCAACACATTGAAGATTGTTTGTGCATTTACAATCAATTAAAGAAATGTATTCCTAATCTTCCGGTAAAGAATAAAGAATTATTTTGGTCATCACTTAGAGTTGCTATTATACTACATGACATAGGCAAGGTACATGCAGAGTTTCAAAAGGTACTAAGAAAAAACCGGAATAATAACTGGTGTTTGCAACGGCATGAACTTTTCTCTTTGTTGTTTGCAAATAGTCTTGATTCTCATACCTATGATGAGAAACTTATTTTATATGCTGTTGTTTGTCATCATAAATCGTTGGACGAATTGTTCTGTAATATCTATCATTTTTATAAAGAAGAAACTGATGATCCGGATGATTTTTCATCCGAAAGCAAATTAGATTTTGGGGTTGAAACAGATAAATTAAACATAGAAGTAATCAAAGAAATCTTAAATAGATACCATATTGATATCAGTGATTTGCGATTAACGAAAGATATTCATGCGCTGATACGGAAATTAGATAAAGATATTACTGTAAAAAACAATCTTTTTATAGACATTTTATTGATGATTGGTGCGATGAAGCAGTGCGACCATTTGGCATCTGCCAGTATAGATACTATCAAATATTTAGATACGACAGATTTTAATTTTCTTTATACGTTTCCTTTTTATTCACATCAAAAGATTTCATCCGAGACACAGGGGAATGTTATTTTAAATGCTCCGACAGGTTCCGGGAAAACAGAAGCAGCCCTTCTTTGGTTAAAAAACGAACTAACGATTCACGGACAGGCAAGGGTGTTTTATGTTTTGCCTTTCACGGCTTCTATCAATGCCATGTATGAAAGGTTAAACTCGAAGATTGAAGGCAACAAAGTAGGCATGATACATGGTAAACTTTTGCAATATCTTGAAACAATAATGTCTGAAGATAACAGTGTAAAAGGTTACTCGTTAAAAGACGATTTTAAGACATTAGTTACTCCGGTAAAAGTAGTAACACCGTTTCAATTGCTAAAGCATTTGTTTGGATTAAAAGGTTTTGACAAAGGTATGTTCGAATGGGTAGGTGCATACTTCATCTTTGATGAAATTCATGCCTATGAGCCTGCGGTATTTGCTCAAATTATAGCATTATTAAGATTTGCCGTCCAAAGGCTTTGTGTTCGTGTTTATGTTATGACAGCGACTTTACCGTTATATTTACGTAAAGAATTGGAGTTGGTATTAGGTGAATTTACTTCAATACAAGCGGATAATGATTTATATAAAACGTTTGTTCGTCATCGGGTACATATACTTTCCGGACTATTATCGGATTCTTTAGATACTATACAGGAAGCATTGGATAAAGGCAAAAAGGTTTTAGTTGTATGTAACACCGTAGCTCAATCTCAAGAAGTATATAACCAATTAAAATCCCCAAATAAAGTATTATTGCATGGTCGTTTTAATGATGAAGACCGCTTTGAAAAAGAAAAGCAATTAAAAAAGGAGGATACAGAATTGTTAGTGGGAACGCAGGCAATTGAAGTTAGCTTGGATATTGACTTTGATGTTATCTATACAGAACCTGCTCCTTTCGATGCTTTGATTCAACGTTTCGGGCGAATAAACAGGAAAAGAGAAAAAGGTACTTGTGATTGTTTTGTTTTTAAAGAGAGAAACGAAAAAGATGAATATATTTATCCCAACGAAGATGTAATAACTCGAACATTGGAAGTTCTTGATACCGTTATCAAAGATAATAAAAGGATTATTAATGAAATGCAGTTGCAGCAAATGATTGATTATGTTTATCCCGATTGGGATGAAAAAGATAAGGAAGAATATTCCCGAGTCTTAGAATCATTGGAGCATTTTGCATATAATGAATTAACTCCTTTAAAACCTGATATTAGACAAGAAGACGATTTTTATAGGCAATTTGATGGGGTAAAAGTGTTACCTGTTGCTTATCTGAAATTATATCAGGAACGGTTAAATAGAAATGAGTTTATAAAAGCAGATAGTTTATTAGTATCTATAACTAAACGACGTTTCTGTGCTTTAAATAACGATGTGGATATATACACAAAAAGGGTTTGCTTTGAATCCAATAAGACAAGCAAATTGCAGGATAAATCTTTGCGAATAATAAAGCGAAAATACAGTAAGGAGTTGGGGTTGTTGATTGATGAGAAAGAAAAAGATGACCCTGAAGATAGTTGTTCTTAAGATTTTTATAATTTTATGCAAATCATTGGCACTCATTTCAATTATTATCAAGTTTGCAAACGTAAACTTTGGTTGTTTGCTTCCGGCATCGGCATGGAACATACTTCGGATTTGGTTTACGAAGGAAAGCTTGTGCATGAGGATTCGTATCCGCAACGCTCCGCCAAATATGAAGAAATAGAACTGGAGGGGATAAAGGTGGATTTTTACGATACCAAAGAGAAAGTAATTCACGAGATTAAGAAATCGAATAAAGTGGAAGTTGCGCATGAATGGCAGTTGAAGTATTACATGTATGTGTTTGAACGTAACGGAATAGAAGGAGTAACGGGGGTGCTGGAATATCCTTTGCTGCGCAAAAAAGACACAGTGATGCTAAGTGATATAGACAGGGAAAGGATAGGAGAAATGGAGAAAGAGATTCGCGAACTGATTGAGTCCGCCGAATGTCCCCCCTTGCAGAAAAAACGGATATGTGGAAAGTGTAGTTATTTTGATTTTTGTTATAGCGGAGGCGAAGAAGAAGAATGAAAAAGACATATTATTTATTTAACCCCGGCGTGTTGGAACGAAAGGATAATACATTGAAGTTTACTCCCGTAGCAGAGGAGGATGGCAATGGAGAAGAGGGTATGGGTGCACCGCGTTATCTTCCGGTGGAAGATATTAGCGATTTGTATGTATTCGGGTCGTTGCAGGCTAACAGTGCTTTGCTCAACTTCTTGGGGCAAAAGGACATTGCAGCACATTTCTTTGATTATTACGAGAATTATACGGGTTCATTTATGCCAAGGGACTTTTTGCTTTCGGGAAAAATGCTGTTGGCTCAAACGTCAGCTTATCAAAATAAAAAGAAACGTACCGATATTGCGCGGAAGTTTATTGAAGGAGCGGCTTACAACATGTTGAAGAATTTGCAGTATTACAATCGTCGTGGCAAAGACATGGAGGATCTTACGGGGAGTATCAACGGATATGTGTCCAAACTTCCCGAATGTACTACAGTAGAAGAATTGATGGGACTTGAAGGGATGATACGACAGACGTATTATGATGCTTTCAATCTGATTCTGGGTGAGTTCGAAATGGGGAATCGTACCAAACAACCTCCTCAGAACGAAGTGAATGCATTAATTTCATTTGGAAACATGATGTGTTACGCGCTTTGTTTGCGGGGGATTCATCAGACACAACTGAATCCTACGATTAGTTATCTGCATACTCCGGGTGACAGGCGTTATTCGTTGGCATTGGATGTAGCGGAGATTTTCAAGCCGATAATTGTAGATAGGGTGATTTTTAAGGTTATAAACAAAAAAGAGATTCAGGAAAAGCATTTTGACAAAAAGTTGAACCGGTGTTTGCTCAATCAATCGGGAAAAAAGATTTTTGTAAAAGCGATAGAGGAAAGGTTGGAAGAAACAATTAAACATCGTAGTTTGAACCGCAGTGTGAGTTATCGGCATCTGGTGAGGTTGGAGTGTTATAAATTGACGAAACATTTGTTGGGGATAGAGGAGTATAAACCCTTTAAAATGTATTGGTGAAATGTATGTGATATTAGTTTATGATTTTGGCGAGAACCGGGTGGGTAAGATGCTTAAATTGTGCCGTCGATATTTGAATTGGATACAAAATTCGGTATTTGAAGGAGAAATATCTGAGGTTCGTCTGAAAGAACTGACCATAGAGGCAAAAAAGTTTATGAGAGAAGATGAAGATAGCATCGTCATTTTCAAAGGTCGTCAGCGAACTTGGATTGATAAGGAAATAGTGGGGAAAGAGAGGAGTAGTGTTGATATATTTTTGTAGGTTTTAGATTGTCGGAGATTAAGATTTGGGTGGTTGAGATAGGGTTTTTTATTAACTGCGTTCTTTGACTTCTTGACACATAATAATTTAAAGAAATGTCGAAAGAAGGGGTATTTTATATCATTGAAGATCGACATATTTTTAAAAGAAATTTAGTATATTTGCGAGAAGGTAAAAAGATGAAAATTAGAGATATAAGGAAATTGGAGGGAAGAGTATTAATTGAACTATTGTAGGATTGAAACCAACTGTGGATAGTTTTCAAAAAAACCTCAAAATCGTATTAATTGAACTATTGTAGGATTGAAACTGAAGTATTCTACCCCACCTGCTTTGTCGTC
>SNRY01000221.1_pt1 | contig 21007 bp, 16 predicted proteins | sample 4693421 | NCBI WGS metagenome assembly SNRY01 (sample SAMN11003215, study PRJNA524138) | termite gut metagenome | isolation source: Bacteroidetes bacterial symbionts from single cell of protist host amplifed... | host: Streblomastix strix ... | reverse complement strand
CGGCATTGTAATCCCGCCGTACCATGTAAATGTAAGCTCGCATGAGTAACGCTTCCATATTCTTTTTATCCCTATCCAACACTTGACAATAGGATTAAGAGAAAATTAATAGGCTACTTTGCAATAGTAATGTTTTTTAAATTTATTCTTTATGTGAACATTATCAAATCTTTTATCTTGTTTATACTTTGCTTTTTAACTTTGTAAAAAATAAGATTAGAAAATGAATATTACCGTATTAAATGAAACGATAAAAAAGGTCCTTTTCATTTTTTTTGTTTGCTTTTCGTTTCCTACATTAGCACAAACTTATGTAGAGTTGTCAGAACAAGCGTTGCAATATATAGAAAAAGATAGTTTGGAACAAGCAGAAATAATATTTCGGCGAGTTTTAGCGATGGAACCTGCTAACCCTCACAATGCTTTGATTTTTTCCAACATAGGAACGTTACAACGACAAATGCAACGGCTGGATGAGGCTGCGGAATCCTATACTTATGCGCTAAACTTTACGCCGTATTCGATTCCTATTCTATTGAATCGCGCTACGGTTTATATGGAACAAGGATTTTCCAATCGGGCCTATGTGGACTATTGTCAAGTGTTGGATAAGGATAAAAAGAATATGGAGGCGTTACTCATGCGAGCTTATATTTACATGATGCGGCGGGATTATAATGCTTCCCGTATGGATTATAATTCTTTATTAGATGTTAATTCTCTGCATTATAGTGCTCGTTTGGGGTTGGCGACTTTGAATCAGAGGGAAGAAAAATTTCGGGAAGCGATAGATATATTGGAGGGATTAATTGCCGAATATCCCACTGAAATGGAACTTTATGTGGCGCGTGCGGAGGTGGAACAAAACATGAATTTGCCGGATTTGGCTTTAATCGATATAGACCGGGCTATTCAATTGAATCCTTTGTCGGCAGAAGCATTTTTGCTGCGTGGAAAAATTAATCTGGCATACAAAAAGAAAAAGACAGCGAAGAAAGATTTTGAGAAAGCCGAATTATTAGGCATTTCCTCATCAAATTTACGAGAGTGGTTGCAGCAGTGCCGTTAAAATTCTTTTATAATTCAATTCGGAATTATCTCTTTTGAAGTAGGCGTATTGTAAAGAATAGAGAAAGCGGTATTTTTGCGGGAAATACCACCAGATATATGGAGAAGAAGTATAAAAGCCTGACGATCTTTGAATTTCAGGAACAATTCAAAGAGGATAAAGATTGTTTGTCATATCTTGCAGCACAAAAATGGCGCGAGGGCTATGTATGCAGCCAATGCGGTCATAGCCATTATTTTGAGTTAAAAAAAGGGATACCATACAGTCGGCAGTGTACCAAGTGTCGCTACACGGAATCACCCACAGCAGGCACACTCTTTCACAAGGTCAAATTTTCCTTGCTGAAAGCATTTTACATCGTGTATTACGTATCCAGCAACAAGAAAGGCATCAGCAGTACAGAACTGAGCCGAAAGTTAGGCTTGCGTCAAAAGACATGTTGGCTGTTCAAACAAAAGGTAATGGTTGCCATGCGAAGCAGTGGCAATTATCCGTTGCAAAAATCTGTTGAAGTTGATGAGACGACAATAGGCGGACAGGAAGAAGGTACACGAGGACGGAAAAACCTTAACAAAAAGTTAGTTGTTTTGGCTATAGAGCGTTCCGGCAAGGGCGTTAGTAGAATGTATGGCAAAGTCATTACCCATGCCAGTGCCAAAGAATTAGGGACATTTATGAAATCCCGCATTGATAAGACTGCCAAAATAAAAACTGATGCATGGATAGGCTATGCACCGTTAAAAACGCATTTTACCGAACTTTTTCAAATTCAATCAGGAAAGAAAGGAAGTAATTTCCCTGACATGCACCGTGTGATTATGGGCTTTAAGGGTTGGCTCAGAGGAATGCACCATAGCGTGAAACACTTGCAGGCTTACATTGATGAATATGCCTACCGATTTAACAGAAGTTCAATGAAAGAGGGAATTTTTGATAATCTGTTAAAAAGGATGGTGAGGGCTGAACCTTGTCCGTATTACCTAATTCGTGAATAAATGCCTACTTCAATATCTCTTTTTCATTCAGTTTTGTTAAAAGACTTCATCAATAGCAAAAACGATTATCTCAGTTTCAAAGATAACTCATATATTTGTATTCGTGAATTTCCCAATCACACCTGAAAGGTTTTACTAAATTAAAGATATTATGAATCCGTCAAAAGCTAAAATTACTTTCTATGCGGAACGTTCTTTCGCAGAAAAGATAAACGTTACTCTTCGTTTTATTGAAGAGAATTGGAAAATCTTGCTAAAGTATGCTACTTATGTGATACTTCCTTTGTGCATATTACAAGCCATATTCGTAACCTTCATGGTGAATGGAATTGACCTGCAAACACAAGCTGCATACGGAATAGTTTTCTTTGTCAATCAAGGATTGGCAATACTCTGCAGCATTATTGGCAATGTTTTGTTTATATCATTAATATATACGCTAATGGCGAAATACAACGAGCGTGAAGAGTGCTTAGCGGGCTTCACTTTTGCCGATTTAAAGCAGAGTTTACTGATAAGGGCGAAACGCATTCTGCTTGTATTTTTATTCTGTTTGGTCGTTTCGGGTTTGGTTGTTTTACTACTTATTGCATTGGTCGCTGTTACACCACTTTCCCTATTTTTAACCGTACCATTGTTTTTAGTTTGTACGGTTCCTTTGTTTCTTCTTATCCCTGTTTATATGTTTGAAAATACGGGCATTTTTCGAGCATTTGTCAACGCTTTTCGTTTGGGTTTAGCTACGTGGTGGGGAGTATTTATTGTTTATTTGCTGGGGGCAATTATCGCTTGCCTGTTTAGCATCATTTTTTCAATACCATGGACGGTTACCACTGTCGTAAGGCATATTTTCTTTTTGAGTGATGTGCCAAGTGAAATAACAATTTCTACCGGATACAACTTGATGCAATACCTATTTGCTGTTATCATGTTGTTCGGGACGTATCTTTCCGGAGTATTCGTATCGGTAGGATTAGCTTATCAATATGCTCATGCTCGTAAAAAGAATACTTAACTTCCTAAAACCTCCACCTTACACTATTCTGAAATCTATTGGTTTTCCTGCTTGCGTAAATTCTTTTTCTATTGACTCAAAATAGAAAGTCGTGTATTTTTGGTTCGAAGTATTACGCATTCGGAAACTAATTTGTGTATTGCGTGTCGATAGGGTTATCTTCCAGATTTAAAGTGCCGTAGAAATTTTGTGCTACATCTTTTGTTTCTGTTCAATATATTTTGTCGGCACCGAATGTAATTGATATGGAAACAGAGTTCATCCACAAACGAAATTTGGTATTTTTACTTATTACTTACGTATATCTAAAGTTCCATTCCAATGAGGTAAGTATTTGATAAAAATTAGTTTGCATTAACTTTCGCATATTGAATCTTCAAGTTTGTCCCTAAATTATCCAAACATCTATTGATGGCATAGAATAGAGAGTCTTTATTGCCATAATCCTCCAGATTTAACCACGCTTTTTTAGTTTCCGCCAAAGGGTTTCGGCAATGTTCAAATGTGGAGAATAAGGAGGAAGGAAAAATCTTCCATACATTCCAGTATAAATTCAGCATTAACAGGTTGTTCTGTGGTTTTCCAATAACACTTGCTTTGTCTGTTTATAAATCCAAAACGGGAACGTTCTACTACATCCACATCTGATATATATCATAAATTGTTTTCAACAACAGGTATTTGAACATATGGATTGGACTTTCTGCATTGCGCCCATTGTTTGAGCAGTATTTGTTTACCAACTCATCATATATGAATGTAAAATCGAGGAGATCGTTTATTTTTCGTAGAAGATTATCCTTAGGCACGATAAGGTTATATAAATTTGATTATGTGCTCATCTGGAACTTTTGTTATTGTGCTAACATTGTAAGGGCTTTGATTGGAAGCATAAAAATACAAAAAACAGTAAAAACCAGGTGTTTTACCTATGTTTTTACTGCTTTTTTTAGAATTCAAAATCGAGATTTTTTCAGTGCCCTCTTTTTTCATAGAAGGCTTTTTCTTTTTCGAGGGTTATTTTCTCAAACCGAGATTTTTCACGATTTCACGATATCTATCGATATCCTTTTCCTTTACGTAGTTCAACAACCTGCGTCGCTTACCTACCAATATCGTTAAAGCCCTCTCCGTACTATAATCTTTTCTGTTGAGCTTCAGGTGCTCAGTCAGGTGAGAAATACGGTATGAAAACAATGCTATCTGCGATTCGGATGAACCGGTATCAGTGTTAGACTTCCCGTACTTTTCAAAGATTTCTTTTTTCTTGGTTGAATCTAAATACATAAATTTGTAATTTGATATAAACAAATAATTATTTTGACGGCACGAAGGTAGCCCTTTCCTTTTATATTACAAAACTTATTTTTATATATTTGTACTCCCGTAACGGTGTCTTTCATACTTTGTATGGAGGGAGATATAGGAAAATGAAACAAGATGATTTCAGTAGAAAACTTAAAGATTGAGTTTAATGTTGTTCCGTTGTTTGACAACATATCTTATGTGATCAATAAAAAAGACCGTATTGCTCTTGTGGGGAAAAACGGTGCGGGAAAATCCACGATGCTCAAGATATTAGCCGGATTGCAAACACCTACTTCCGGAAACATTTTCATACCTCGCAATATTACGGTGAGTTACCTGCCGCAAGTAATGGTGTTTACCGACGAACGGACGGTAATGGAAGAAACGGAACAAGCTTTTGAACATATCTTTAAGCAACAGACAGAACTGGAGCGAATGAACCGGGAACTTGCCGAACGGGTTGATTATGATTCGGACGATTATCATAAATTGATAGACCGTTTTGCAGTTGAAAATGAACGTTTTCTTATGTTAGGAGCTGCTAATTTTCGTGCTGAGGCGGAACGTACCCTCATGGGATTGGGCTTCAATCGGGAAGACTTTAATCGTCCTACTTCCGAGTTTAGTGGCGGTTGGCGTATGCGCATTGAGTTGGCAAAGTTGTTGCTTTCTCGTCCCGATGTATTGCTGTTGGACGAACCGACAAATCATCTGGATATTGATTCGATCCGGTGGCTGGAAACGTTCCTTGCTACTCGCGCCAATGCTGTGGTATTAATTAGTCACGACCGCGCTTTTATTAATCACGTGACTATGCGTACTATTGAAATATCTTGCGGAAAGATTTACGATTACCGGGTAGCATACGACCAATTTATCGTGTTGCGCAAAGAACGTCGCGAACAGCAAGGACGTGCGTATGAAAACCAGAGGAAACAGATACAGGATACGGAAGATTTTATTGAACGTTTCCGGTACAAAGCTACTAAAGCTGTGCAGGTGCAGAGCCGTATCAAACAATTGGAAAAGATAGAACGCATCGAAATTGATGGAGAAGATAATTCGGCATTGAAATTGAAGTTTCCGTCTGCTTTGCGCTCAGGAAGTTATCCGGTGATTTGCGAGAATGTGAAGAAGATGTACAGCAAACATGTAGTCTTTTGTGAAGTAAATTTTACCCTTAACCGTGGTGAAAAAGTCGCTTTTGTGGGTAAAAATGGGGAAGGAAAATCTACCTTGGTGAAATGTATGATGAACGAGATTGATTTCGAGGGAAAACTCACTATCGGACACAATGTGCAAATCGGTTATTTTGCTCAAAACCAAGCACAAATGCTCAATGAAAGTCTTACCGTATTCGAAACGATTGACCGTGCGGCAACAGGGGACATACGTATGAAAATACGTGATATATTGGGTGCGTTTATGTTTGGAGGAGAGGCGTCTGACAAAAAGGTAAAAGTGCTTTCGGGTGGAGAACGCACTCGTTTGGCAATGATAAAGTTGCTGCTTGAACCGGTTAATTTCCTTATTTTAGACGAACCTACGAATCATCTTGATATGCGTTCCAAAGACATATTGAAAGATGCCATTCGTGAGTTTAACGGTACAGTGATTGTTGTCAGTCACGACCGCGAATTTTTAGATGGATTGGTAACCAAGGTATATGAGTTCGGAGGAGGCAGAGTAAAAGAATATTTGGGAGGTATCTATGACTTTTTGCAAACGAAAAATGTGGAAAGTCTGCATGAGCTGAATAGGGCTTCCTTTTCATTGGAAACAAAGTCCGAAAACAAAGGAGTGAATCTAAATTCTTCTCTTCCACTTTCTTCCAAACAAACTTACGAAACCCAAAAGGAAAACAATAGAAGAATAAAAAAGTTGGAAAAACAAGTAAGTAATTGCGAAACAAAGATTGAAAATATTGAAATGGAATTGAAAAAAACGGAAGACCGTATGACTACTTCCGCAGGCACTTCGGACAGGGAACTTTATGAAAAGCACCACCTGTTAAAGGAACAACTTAACACCTTGGTGGAAGAATGGGAACAGTTGTCAGTGGAATTAGAAAAACTGTAACCACTATGTAACACAAGTTCTTCCCTTTTGGTTAGTACCGGAAAAAAGTTATTTTTGTCTTCCTATCAAAACATACCTAATAATGAGATTAATCAGTTTCAGTTACCATAACAAAACGAAAAATTGGGGCTTTGATGCACTCGATTTTCATAAACTAACCTTATTGGTCGGGGCTTCCGGCGTGGGTAAAACTAAGATACTCGAAGCTATTGAACAACTGACAAATATAGCTGAAGGAGTTTCTTTTAACGGCATTGTATGGAACGTTAAATTTGAAACATTAGAAAAGAAAATTTATATATGGAAAGGGGAATTTGAACAAAAAGCGAAATATCCACATAGGTTATTAGATAATAAATACAATGAAGAATCTCATATCATATCTGAACAATTAATTGAGAAAGATATAAAAATTATAAATCGTGACGCGGACAGGCTTATCTTTAATGGCACAGAAACCGTAAAACTGTCACCTCAACAAAGTGCTGTATCTCTATTAAAAGAAGAAGAATTAATCTCTCCAGTGTATAAAAGTTTGACCAAGATACAGTTAATAAATTATACAGATGCCTTATTGGAGTCTATGATAGTTGTTTCTGATATAACAAAAGCTGAACTTTTAGTAAAACAATATGATACCATAGAAAAAATAAAGGAATCTAATTTGGAGATTTTGATAAAAATATTTCTCGCTTCTTCTGTTGCGGATAATAGACTTTTTGAATCTATTAAGAGAAGATATATAAACATATTTCCACAAGTAGAAGATATAAAATTTGTACTTTCCGATTTAACAGATTTTTCTAGTCTTGTAAATTATTTACTTGTTCAATTTAAAGAAAAAGGTGTGGACGAATGGATTATAGATGGAATTTCATCCGGAATGCATCGCAGTTTTATGCAAATAGGTGAACTATATCTCTGTCCTGAAGGTTCTATATTATTAATAGATGAGTTTGAAAACAGTTTGGGTGTGAATTGCATTGGCGAACTTACCAACGATATTTTGAACTCAGAACGTGACATACAGTTTATACTAACGAGTCATCATCCGTATATCATCAATAATATACCTTACCGGAATTGGAAAATCGTAACTCGCAAAGGTGGTAACGTTTTTATAAAGGATGCAGCCGATTATAAAATAGGGGTTTCTTCAAAGCACGATGCTTTTATGCAGTTATTGCAATTGGATGAATTTGCTAACGGCATCAATTAGCTTGTCCTATGAATGTATATTTCTTAGTAGAAGGGAGAAAAACGGAGAAAAAAGTATATCCCCAATGGTTGTCCGTTTTAGTACCGAAATTAACGAAAGTAGATGACGCCAATAGCGTATTTGAAAACAATTATTATCTATTCAGTGGTGAGGGTTTCCCGTCCATACTTCACCATTTGAAGAATGCAGTGGAAGAGGTGAATACAATCGGTGGATATGATTATTTGGTTGTTTGCTTGGATGCGGAAGAAACCTCGTGTGAAGAACGTAAAACTGAAATTCGGAATTTCTTGTCAAAAGAAAGAGCAATATTGTTACATACCGAACTTGTGATTATTGTTCAAAATCCATGTATTGAAACTTGGTTTTTAGGCAACAGAACCCTGTTCAAACGCACCCCTAAAAGCGATACTTTACAACGTTACATTGAGTTTTATAACGTCAGAACGGACGATCCCGAATTGATGCCATCCTATTACGAGGATAGTACGAAAGCCCAGTTTCATGCAAGTTACCTCCGTAAAATCTTTGAAGAAAGGGGAATAGGATACACGAAGAAAAATCCCGATGAAGTGGGAAAGCCCCATTTCCTGCAAGAGTTGATTAAAAGAAATGAAGAAACAAATCATATTTCCTCTTTTAAATCATTTATAGATTTTTGTTGCTTAATCAAAGGATAAATTTATCCAGCAAGAATACTTTTCCGGATATGACAGACGTAAAAGAAAAAATTGACAAGTTGCGTGCAGAATTGCATCGGCATAATTATGAGTATTATGTGTTGAATGAACCGGTCATTTCCGATAAGGAATTTGACGATAAAATGTATGAATTGCAAGAGTTAGAGCAGGCAGTTCCGGAATATAGAGACGAAAACTCGCCAACTATGCGTGTGGGGAGTGATATTAATAAAGAGTTTGTACAAGTGGCTCATAAATATCCGATGCTTTCCTTGGCTAATACTTATTCGGAGGCGGAGGTAAGGGATTTTTACGAACGGGTGCATAAGTCGCTCAATGAAGATTTTGAGATTTGCTGTGAGATGAAATATGACGGAACCTCTATTTCTCTCACTTATAAAGACGGGAGATTGGCGTGTGCTGTTACTCGCGGGGATGGAGAAAAAGGAGATGATGTAACGGATAATGTAAAGACAATCAAGACAATTCCTCTTGTTTTGCAGGGTAACAAGTATCTCCGTAATTTTGAAATTCGTGGTGAAATTTTGATGCCGTGGGATGTTTTTGAGAAACTGAACGAAGAAAGGGAAGTACGCGAAGAGCCTCTTTTTTCCAATCCTCGTAACGCCGCTTCCGGAACATTAAAGTTACAAAATGCCGCTACGGTGGCTAAACGGAATCTTACGGCATATTTTTATTATCTTTTAGGAGAGAATCTTTCATGCGAAGGGCATTATGAAAATTTGCAAGAAGTTGCCAAATGGGGTTTTCGAGTTTCGGAGTTAACCCAAAAATGCCGGACGATAGAAGAGGTTTTTGATTTTATCAATTATTGGGATACCGAACGAAAAAATTTACCGGTAGCCACGGACGGAGTTGTATTAAAAGTGAATAGTATTCGCCAACAACGGAATCTTGGCTATACGGCTAAGTCGCCTCGTTGGGCTATTGCTTATAAATTTCAGGCGGAACGTGCACTTACGCGCCTTAACGGGGTGACGTTTCAAGTGGGGAGAACAGGGGCTGTAACTCCTGTTGCCCGTCTTGACCCTGTGCAACTGTCGGGGACTGTGGTAAAACGGGCTTCGTTGCATAATGCCGATGTGGTGGAGGGATTGGATTTGCATATCGGCGACAAGGTTTATGTGGAGAAAGGAGGGGAGATTATTCCAAAGATAACAGGAGTGGATACGGAATCTCGCTTTTTGTTGGGTGAGAAAGTGCGGTTTACCAAGTATTGTCCGGAGTGTAAGAGTGAATTGGTTCGTTACGAGGGAGAAGCAGCTTACTATTGTCCGAATGAATCAGGTTGTCCTCCGCAAATTAAAGGAAAAATCATACATTTTATTAGCCGGCGGGCGATGAACATAGATAATTTGGGTCCGGAAACGGTGGATATGTTTTACTGGTTGGGATTGGTAAAGGATGTTGCCGATTTGTACCGGCTTACGTATGAGGATATTAGAGAATTGGACAGGATGGGGGACCGGTCGGCTGAAAATATTGTTAATGCGATAGTCCATAGTAAAGAAGTTCCTTTCGAGCGGGTACTTTTTGCTCTTGGCATTCGTTTTGTAGGAGAAACGATAGCAAAGAAGTTAGCCAAGTCGTTTGCAAGTATGGAAGAATTAGGAAGAGCGGATATGGAACGGTTGATACATATTGATGAAATAGGGGGAAAAATAGGAGAGAGTATTCTTCAGTATTTTTCCGATGATTCCAACAGGCGTATTGTTAGTCGATTGAAAGAAGCCGGTTTACAGATGGAGCGTACAGAAAGAAGGGACGATTATACTGATAAGTTGGCTGGACAATCTATCGTTATCAGTGGGGTATTTACGCAACACTCAAGGGATGAATATAAAGAGATTATAGAGAAAAATGGAGGGAGGAATAGTGGTAGTATTTCGGCGAAGACGAGTTTTATTCTTGCAGGAGAAAATATGGGACCGGCGAAATTGGAGAAAGCAAACAAGTTGGGAGTTAAGATAATGGGGGAGGAAGAATTTCTGAATTTTTTGGAGGGTTGAGCCTGATCGTATGAAATTTGTGCAAATCGTCTTTTGTTCTAAATAAACAGATTGTCCTTCTTAGTCTTGTTCCTATTACAGGCACAAGATTATATAAATCCTACTATATTTTTACAAATGAATAATTATCTTTGCAAAAAAAGTCAAAACAAAGATTAAGCGTACACACAGATCTGTCTATCATAAAAAGCCAACTTCGCAAAGATCAAAAGTTTTCCCAAGGTGTTTGTTTATATGCCGTCTATCAAATGGCTAAAGGCAGGTCGGCAGGAGAGTTGGAGGATCTTACAATGTGAGCCACAAGTCTGTTTGCAATTGGGTTCGTCATTATAACTCCGAAGGTTTACGAGGATTGACAGACCGTCCACGCGGGGGACGCCCTTCCGTTTAAATCAGGGTCAGCAGGATGTCCTGCGCCAGGCGGTTTCAGGTTCACCCGAAAAACAAGGCTGTACATCAGCAACATGGACAGATGCCATGCTGATTTTATACATCGAAAAAACTTTTGGAGTAAGCTATCAGCAAGCGCGGATTTATAACCTGCTTCATAAGTTGGGATTCGGTTTTCAGCGCGGGCGAGCCGTTTATCCCGAAAGCGAAGAGCGTGAAGAAAAAGTACAGGCTATAAAAAAAACTTCAGGAAAGACCACCCCGGAGTGCGGTTGTTTTTGAAGATGAAGCCTCCCTGTCTAACACGGCAACCGTATCTTACAAGTGGGCTGTAAGAAAGCAACAACCACAGATAAGCATCTCCCAACGGGGCAAGGAACGAAAAATAATTTTTGGCTGTGTTTCTCTCTAAGCGGGGAATTGGTAACGCAAGTTGTGGACAAAGGCAACACAAGAACCTTTTTCAGCTTGTTATTCAAAGTGGCGGAGAGGCATAAACGGCAAAAAGTGTATATGGTACTGGATAATGTCAGGTTTCATCATGCCAAAAGATTAAAGCCTGTTTTGGAAAGATATAGTTACCGGATGGAGTTGGTATTTTTACCTCCCTGTTCTCCCGGCTTGAATCCCATAGAAAGAGTTTGGTGGCTAATGAGAAAAAGGGTTACGCATAACCGGTGGGTTAAAACAATGGGAGAAAGAGTGGATGAATTTGAAAGATGGGGTGAAACAATATCGCCATTACAAATTAAAACAATTTGTAATTTAATTGGAAATATTTATTAGAATTTATATAATCTATTGTCGGCTTTAGGGGCATACAGTTTCTTTCCTAAAAAGCCATCTATTAAATTCGACAAAGAACAAATCTCCCAATTGGATTTGTTCCTCTGAGATAGAAGCCTTTTTACTATACTAAACTCACTTGTAGAAAGCGCAGAGGGCGAATTGTGCTTGCGCGGGAATTGTCTATCAACTTGGATTTTCGTCGAACTCAGGTTAATAAAGAAGATCCAAGATCCATTAGGCTGTTTTTTCAAGATGAAGCCCGATTTGGTCGTATAGACAACATCTGTTCGTGCTGGGTTCCTCCCAAAGGTCGGGCTATAGTTGGCAATCAACTCATACGGGAATATACCTGCGCCTATGATACGGTATGTCCCCAGACGAGTGAGTCTCTTTCACTGATATTGCCCTGTGCCAGTGAGAGTAGTATGAATATATTCATGGAGTTCGTCTCTGAAGAGTTCAGGGAATACAGGATAATCATGGTAATGGATGGCGCTTTCCGGCATGGAGGGGATAAGTTGAAGAAATGGGAGAATATCGTTCCTTTGTTTCAACCCCCTTATTCTCCAGAGGTAAACCCTGTGGAAAGTCTCCGGCATCATATCAGGGAAAAAGGGGAAATTCAAGAATACTACTTTTCACAGCCTAAAGGAGGTAGAAAGAAGATCGGTACAAGTAATAAACACTCTATAATCAATGCTGATTATCAATAGTTTACGAAATTAGCACCCTGTTTCACATCCTGCAATATGGAGGCGGATGTTGGCTTTTTTAATCTGTATTATATTCGCTATGAAATACACTTGCTGTTTTACGGCTCATGTCAGAGCCGCTTTCGGAGGATTCCAAAGGAGGAAACCCTTTGGCTTATTGGTGCATTTTTAGCGTAGAGCAACGGAGCGTGAAGAAAATGCTAGGGCAATTGTCAAAATGACCTCCGGTACATCATATCCGCAAAGGTAATAAATTTTCTTGCTGGCGAAAAGAAAAAAAGTGCGTTTGTTATGCAGGGCTTGAACTATATTCACACATAAGGTGTCTTTAGGAATAGATGAGTATTTGAATCTGGCATATCGGTTTGTTTGTAGCATTGAGAGTTCTTTTTCTTTTCACCGGCAACCTATGAACGAATAAACCGGTTTAAACCTCTTAAACCAGTTTAATCAGACAGTATATTCCTAAAAACAAACATTTACTAACAACGACGATGAGATGATTAAAAAGATTCAACTCAAAATTAATCAAAGACCCAGAAAGAAACTTAATTTTGAGGAACCTTTTAGTATGTTCTACAAAATGCTAAATAATAAAGTTGTATTTAATACTTGAATCTGCCCTTGAATTATTATAATTTAGATTATGACCTCAGAACCTACCGAATACTACTATATTCTCCTCTCCCTTTGCCAAAGGGAAGAGATTTCCTTAACGGAATCCTACAAACAAATGCGTAATTTGCTCGAACGCCTCTGTCGCACTCAAATGCAAGATGAAAGCCTACAAATGACCGATCTTTCTGCACGAATCAGTTATGTGGCGGCAAAGATTGGTCTTGACATTCACGAGCAAAACCGCTTGCATACCTTCCGACTTACTTCAAATAAAATCCTGCACCGACAGGAAAAACCTGACAGAGAGAAGTTGCTTCGTGATGCCAAAACATTGGCTTTTTTCGTTAAACGATTATTCGGGCAGGACATTCCGGCAGAACTTTATCGGCTTTTGCCGAAAGTTGATGCTACTTATACCACATCGCCACTCTCCGCACGGGGAAAAATTCGCCGGATGCGCGTCTGTTTTCAGTATTCCGATGAAACGTATCTCTACGTTACTCCTGTTGATGATGTTGCTGACGAGCCTCTGCGTGTGTGCTACCATATACCGGATATTAATATTGAATTTGACGATACTTGTAAATTACTTTGGCAACATGCTCAAATCAATTTGTTGGATGTTCAGGTGGATAAAACGGGCGTGTTAATCCCTTCTTTTATTGTTCTTGAGCCGGATTACTTAATAGATATTAGTGCGCTTGCCGAATGTTTTCGCGAGTATGGACATCATCCGGCGAATTATAATTTGAGTAAATTGCAGTCGGTGGGTAACTCTCGTCCTCTTTTGTTGGGTAATATTGCTAATCTCTTTTTGGACGAATGGATTCATGCACCACAAAAAGCAGATTATAGAACCTGTATGAAGAAGGCTTTTCAGCGATATGCTATTGAGCTGATAGCGTGTGTCGACTTGCAAGATCCTGAAATAGAAAAAAAGTTTTTTGCAGACGCCAAGCTGCATTTTGAGAACATTGGCAAAACGGTTACCGAAACGTTCCCTATGTCTGGTTATGAGCTTGATAAGACAGATGCCGTAATCGAACCTTCCTATGTTTGTGAAGCTTTGGGTTTGCAAGGTCGGTTAGATTATATGCAGCGCGATATGCTTTCATTCATCGAAATGAAATCAGGCAAAGCGGATGAATATACTATTCGGAACAAGATAGAGCCGAAAGAGAACCATAAAGCACAGATGTTACTTTACCAAGCTGTGTTGGAATACGCTATGGGGATAGACCATCACAAGGGAAAAGCGTATTTGTTTTATACTCGTTATCCTTTGCTCTATCCGGCGCGATCTTCGTGGACAATGGTGAGGAAAATTATCAATTTACGAAACTGCATTGTGTCGGACGAATACAATGTACAGCGACATAATAGCATTGAATATACCACCCGGAAGCTAAGCGAGATTAATTCGGAAACGTTAAACGAAAAAGGATTGACAAATGTACTATGGACGAAGTATCTGTTTCCACCTATAGACGATTTTGCAAAGAAACTGCAAGCACTTACACCTGTGGAACAAGCCTATTATTATTCTCTGTATAATTTCATTACCAAAGAACAATACACTGCCAAATCGGGTGATACGGATTATGAAGGTAGTCGTGGGGGAACCGCTTCTTTGTGGCTTTCCTCTCTTGCGGAGAAATGCGAAGCAGGGGAGATTCTATATGACTTGAAAATAATGGAGAATCGGGCTGCTGACGAACATAAGGCGTATGTTATTCTCTCAAAAACCAGTGATGTGTCTTTTTCGGAAAATATGCCGGAGGCTTTACCCAATTTCAGACCCGGTGATGCTATTGTTTTTTATGAACGGAATAAAGATACGGATAACGTTACCAATAAAATGGTATTTAAAGGAAATATTGAAACAATTACGGAAAATGATATTAAACTTCGTCTTCGCTCCCCTCAATTGAATCCTGCCGTACTTCCTGCCCTCAGTCTCTACGCAGTGGAACATGATGCATCGGATGTAACTTTTCGTGCGATGTTTTTCGGACTATCGGCTTTTGTTTCAGCCAATCAGGAGCGGCGCAATTTACTTTTGGGACAGCGTTTGCCTGAGTTCGACACTGCTTTCGATAGCCGGATAGCTGCTGCCAAAGATGATATTACCCGGATAACGCTCAAAGCACAAGCCGCTAAAGATTATTTTCTTTTAGTTGGTCCGCCGGGAACAGGGAAGACTTCACACGCGTTAAAGCAGATGGCAGAGATTTTTCATCAAGACGAAAGGAAACAAATACTATTTTTGGCATATACCAATCGAGCGACGGATGAAATTTGTAAAGCCCTTTCTTCCATTTGTCCGCAACCGGATTATATTCGTATAGGCAGCGAACTCCCTTGTGACCCTGTTTATCGGGAACATCTCATAGAGAATGTATTGGCTGATTGTGTGAATCGTAAGGAAGCACAAGAACGGATAGCTCGTTGCCACATTTTTGTGGAAACAGCAGCTTCTATATCAAATAAACCCGAACTATTCCGTTTGAAACATTTCGATGTAGCTATTGTGGACGAAGCCACGCAGATACTTGAACCGCAATTGTTAGGCATCCTGTGTGCCCGTAATGAAGACGGCAGGAATGCTGTCGGGAAATTCATCCTTATGGGCGACCACAAACAATTGCCCGCCGTGGTATTGCAAAGTTCCCTCCAATCGGAAATACACAACGAAGCATTGCGAGCTGTCGGATTAACCAATTTGAAAGATTCCTTGTTTGAACGATTATATAGAAGCCTGCTTCACCCACTCTCCAAAGAAGCAAGGGCAGAGGGTGAGGCTGAAAGGGCTTATGACCAACTCCGCAAACAAGGTCGAATGCACCCAGCCATTGCCGCTTTCCCAAATAAGGTTTTCTATGGAGGAACTTTAGAATCCCTTAATCTGCCTCACCAAACGGAAGAACTCGTTTTATTTCCTTTATTAAAAAAGAATAGAGAAGACAAGCTAATGAAGCAACGGGTGGCCCTTCTCTCTTCTTTACCCGATATTAGCACCGTCTCCGGCAAGGTAAACCATTCGGAGGCTGTAATAGTTGCTCGTTTGGCGCATAAAATTTTCATTCAATACGGCACAGATTTCGATGCAGGCACATTGGGCATCATCACCCCTTATCGTAATCAAATAGCTCTGATAAAAAGAGAAATAGCCCCTTTAGGTATAGCAAAATTGAATAATATCCTCGTAGATACGGTAGAACGCTTTCAAGGTAGTGAACGTGACGTAATTATTTATTCTTTTTGTATCAACTACGCTTGGCAGTTGCAATTTCTTTCTAATACCGTCGAAGAAAATGGGATGCTTATAGATCGAAAACTGAATGTCGCTCTTACTCGTGCCAGAAAGCAATTGTTTGTAACGGGAGCTCCAGACTTGCTTCGCATCAATTCGATTTATGTAGAATTATTGAAAGCTATCGACGAAAACCAAATTCAATAATCTGCCATTTTGACGGTATGTGTGTCGTTCTTATTTCTTTTAACTTTTGGCATAACTTTTGTTTATTAATGAATGAATTAGTGTGACAATTAATGTCGAATAATAATTAAAACTAAATAAAAATGGGAAAAATAATTGGGATAGACTTGGGAACCACAAACTCCTGCGTTTCCGTATTTGAAGGAAACGAACCTGTGGTAATAGCAAACAGCGAAGGGAAACGTACTACGCCTTCTATTGTGGCATTTATTGATGGCGGTGAACGTAAGGTGGGTGATCCGGCAAAGCGACAAGCCATTACAAACCCGCAAAGAACGGTTTTTTCTATCAAACGTTTTATGGGTGAAAATTGGGACAGGGTACAGAAAGAGGTAAATCGCGTACCTTATAAAGTGCTAAGAGGTGATAACAATACGCCGCGTGTGGATATCGACGGACGTTTGTTTACTCCGCAAGAAATTTCCGCTATGATTCTTCAGAAAATGAAGAAAACAGCAGAGGATTATTTGGGACAGGAAGTTACCGAAGCTGTTATTACCGTGCCTGCTTATTTTTCTGATTCACAACGTCAAGCAACGAAGGAAGCAGGACAGATTGCCGGGTTGGACGTGAAGCGTATCGTGAACGAACCTACGGCTGCTGCATTGGCTTACGGTTTGGATAAAGCACATAAAGAGATGAAAATTGCTGTGTTTGATTTGGGTGGTGGTACATTTGATATTTCTATCCTCGAATTTGGTGGTGGAGTGTTTGAAGTACTTTCAACGAATGGCGATACTCATTTGGGTGGAGACGATTTTGATCAGGTCGTTATCAATTGGTTGGTGCAAGAGTTCAAAAATGATGAAGGTGCGGATTTGTCCAAAGATCCGATGGCTTTGCAACGTTTGAAAGAAGCTGCCGAAAAGGCGAAAATAGAATTGTCATCTACCACGAGTACCGAAATTAATTTGCCGTATATCATGCCGGTGGACGGTGTGCCCAAGCATTTGGTAAAAACATTGTCACGCGCTAAGTTTGAGTCCTTGGCTCATGACTTGATACAAGCATGTTTAGAACCTTGTAAAAAAGCAATGAACGATGCGGGATTGAGTAATTCGGATATTAGCGAAGTGATTCTTGTGGGTGGTTCTTCACGTATTCCTGCTGTGCAAAAGTTAGTGGAAGATTTTTTCGGTAAAGTTCCTTCAAAAGGTGTAAATCCCGACGAAGTAGTTGCTGTAGGCGCTGCCGTGCAGGGAGCGGTCTTGACCGACGAAATAAAAGGCGTGGTATTGCTTGATGTTACTCCCTTGTCAATGGGTATCGAAACTATGGGGGGAGTAATGACTAAATTGATTGAAGCCAATACGACTATACCTTCTAAGAAAAGTGAAGTTTTTTCTACAGCCGCTGACAATCAGACGGAAGTAACTATTCACGTCTTGCAAGGTGAGCGTCCAATGGCTTCGCAAAACAAGTCAATCGGTCAATTCAATCTTACCGGCATACCCCCTGCACCGCGTGGAGTGCCTCAGATTGAAGTAACTTTTGATATTGATGCCAATGGTATTTTGAAGGTTTCTGCCAAAGATAAGGCAACCGGTAAAGAGCAGGCCATCCGTATTGAAGCTTCCAGTGGTCTGAGTAAAGAGGAAATAGAACGGATGAAAGCTGAAGCCGCAGCAAATGCCGAAACCGATAAAAAGGAACGCGAAAAGATAGATAAATTGAATCAAGCTGACAGTATGATTTTTCAAACGGAGAAACAACTAAAAGATTTGGGCGATAAACTCTCTGCCGATAAAAAAGCTCCTATTGAAGCGGCGTTAAGTAAGCTGAAAGATGCTCATAAGGCACAGGATATTACTGCTATTGATGCAGCTATGGCAGGACTGAATGCTGCTTTTCAAGCGGCGAGCGCCGAAATGTACGCACAAAGCGGGACGTCTCAAGATGCACAACAAGCTGATTCTAATGCAAATGCCGGACAGGGAAATGAAAATGAGAATGGCGGCAATGTGCAGGATGCTGATTTTGAAGAAGTGAAGTAGGAGATATAAAAATCAATAGTTAACAATAGTTAGATAGCGGTAAATGAATAGTTTACCGCTATTTTTATTTTAAATAATTATTGATTTTAATGCTTGCATATCGTTTTTTATCATATATTTGCGACAAAATTGCGGCACAACTTATTTTATAAATATGTGCAACGTAAATATACTTATAAGAACTTATATATATTTATTATATGGGATATAGCAAGCTAAAAATACCGAAGACTTGCGAATGTTGCGGTAAAATATTCGAAGCAAAAACAGTTACTACTCGTTTTTGTTCCAAATCCTGTATTACAAAAGCAAGCAACAATAAAAAGAAAGCCGAACGTCAAGAAGTAAAACAGCAAGAACTTATTGCCAAAATTCCAAGCAATCGCCCTTACATATCAATTGCGGAAGCTGTTTTGTTGTTTGGTGTTTCAAGAGATACTATTTATCGACTTATACGAATGAGCAAAATTCCCGCTATCAATTTGGGCGAAAGGCTAACCAGAATTAGTCGAACGCATATTGAAGCAATGTTTACGCCAATAGAAACAAAGCCAATAGTGCCGGCAAAGCAACCCAAGAAAATGGACTATTCGCAAAACGAATGTTACACCATTGCCGAAGTATCCGAAAAATTCGGTGTGTCGCTATCCACAATTAGCAAAACCATTCGTCGATATAGCATCCCCAAACGGCAGGTAGGCAAATTCGTTTATGTCCCCAAAGAAGAAATTGACCGTATCTTTGCAAACAAAAAGTAACGACTTATGAAATAGCTAAATAGAACGAAAGTAACCGTAAGGATCCGAAAAGCCGTGTTTCGTGATGAATGGTATTTGTGCATAGAAAGTTATCCTGTATTTGTTTCGGGCAAAAATAAACCACAGCGTATTGTTGAAGCGTTAAACCGTATTGTTACTACCATTATTTGGGATAAGAAACGCATCGCACGCACCACTGATAGTTCTAAAACTTTCAAACCCAAAAGAGATGATAACGGTGTGATAATGTGCCAGAGCGAAAAAGACCAACAAGCCTGCCTTTACGCTGATGGCGTTCGCAAACTTCGACAACGAGAATATGATAACGCCGATTTATATAGCGATACTGAAACTGCCCAAGCCGAACAAAAAGAACGTTCCCAGCAAAATTTCATAGAATACTTTTCCGAAGCCTCCAAGAAACGCCACGCCAACAATTCCCAATCTATTATTACCAATTGGCAACGCACCCTTGATTTTCTGAAACAGTTTACAGGTGACACATTGCTATTTGCCAAAATAGACAATCGGTTAGCTGAAGAATTTAAAACGTTTCTTTTGTCTGCCCCCTGTGGTGGCAACAAAAGCGGAGCAATCGCCCACAACACCGCCGCAACTTACTTTTCCATTTTCAAAGCAGCATTAAAGCAGGCATTCATTGATGGCTACCTCACCATTGATTTGTCCGCTAAAATCAAAGGAATACAGGAACAAGAAAGCCGCCGTGAGTTCCTCACAGTGGAAGAACTCAATACGCTTGTCACCACACCTTGCGACAATCCAATGCTTAAAAATGCCGCGCTATTTTCTGCGCTCACCGGTTTACGCCATTGTGATATTCAAAAAATGCGTTGGAAAGAAGTACAAATTGACGGCGAACAAGCCCGCCTCAACTTCACCCAACAGAAAACAAAAGGCGTGGAATATATGCCAATATCTGCACAGGCGTTACAGCTTTGCGGAGAACCCGGCAAACCTGATCATCTTGTTTTTGAAGATTTGCCCGACCCCGCTTGGATTTCCAAACCGCTCAAACGTTGGATTGAATCCGCAGGCATTACAAAGAAAATTACATTTCATTGTTTCCGACACACGTTTGCTACGCTCCAACTTTCCAATGGAATTGACATTTATACCGTCAGCAAAATGTTAGGACATACCAATGTAAAAACTACTCAAATCTATGCTAAAGTGGTGGACGAAAAGAAAAACAAAGCATCGCAAGCAATAAAATTGGAAGGAATATAAAACACAAAAGCATGAAAAACAGTTTATTACAGTACATTATCTTATACGCTATAGTTGCATGTGTCGCTTTGGTACTTGCAACACTGGCACGCATATCTGCTGCCTCTATGGGATTTGATAGTTTTACAGCATTTATGGTTTTTATAATCACCTTAGGCATTGAGATTATAGTATAAGTCATTAGTGTCCACTAAAAAAACGTAATAGTTCTTTGAAATAATTGAATATTAGACATTTGCTGAAGAAAATCGAGTCAACGGACTTGAACTTGTACCTATGCTGTATATTAATGATACTGCATATGTTTCAAGACAAATACGTTTTCGCTCAATTAACGGTTTTCTTGGATGGAAACCATTTCAACCATCTTGTACGCAAGTATGTTGGTGATAAATATGTAAAGCGCTTCACTTGCTGGAATCAGCTCCTTTCATTGATGTTTGGTCAATTGTCAAACAGGGAAAGTCTGCGTGATCTCATAGTTGCATTGGAAGCTCATCACGGGAAATCATACCACTTGGGGCTTGGCAAGCATGTTACCCGAAGCAATCTGGCAAAAGCGAACCAAAATCGTGATTACCCTATTTTTGAAGCGTATGCCTG